>Ga0222714_10000570_pt1 | contig 42403 bp, 41 predicted proteins | sample C33_3DmetaG_FD_165048 | JGI IMG/M metagenome (GOLD analysis project Ga0222714, IMG submission 165048) | Estuarine water microbial communities from San Francisco Bay, California, United States - C33_3D | ecosystem: Environmental > Aquatic > Marine > Unclassified | place: USA: California...
CATCAAAAGAACCTGAACCTGAAACATCTCCAGTCAAACCAATTGTTCTTGAAGTTTGAAGTGCAGTTGCTGTAGCAGCATTACCTGTTGTTGAACCTGAACTTCCTGTTACATTACCAGTGACATTTCCAGTTAAGTTACCAAGGAATGTTCCTGCAACCATAGATTCTGAACCGACTGTCCATCTATCGTTGGTCTCATCCCATAAGAATGTTTTTGCAGCTGAACCACCTCTTGAAACACTTAAACCTGCATCCTGTGTAGGTGAACCTGATGTGAAATCAGAGTTTAGGTTTAGAATGTTATCTGCAAGATTGATTGTCTCTGAGTTAACTGTAGTTGTTGTTCCTGAAACTGTCAATGAACCTGAGATGACTACATCATCATTCAGTGTAACATTACCTGTTCCGTTACCACTTAATACTAAGTTGGTGTCTGTGCTTCTTGATGCAATTTGGTCTACAGAGATATTGTTTCCGAATGCAACTGCATTACCAGCACTGTTGGTAATAAGTTTACCATCAAGCATTTGAAGTGTTCCTTTTGCTTGAATAACACCTGTGCCTGATGGATTGAATTCAATGTCACCACTTCCAGCAGTTTTCATCTGAAGATTCTGATCTGAATCAGCAGAAACGATAATTGTTCCTGAACTATCTTCTAATACTTTTTGTCCGTTAACATATAGTGACCCTGGCCCGACATACACGTCTCTCCATTGATACGTTGATGAACCTAAGTCATAGGTAACATCTGCACTAGGAAGAATATGTCCTGTAACTGTTGAGTTACCTGTAAGTGTTACACCTGCAAATGTAGGTGAATCTGAAGTTCCTACTGCCTGACCGATACTAACTGCACCACTGGATATTGACACACCTGTTCCAGCAGTGATATGTGCCTGCACTTCTGCAGCACTAGGGCCTGTGTAAGTAATTACACCTGTTGAGTTATCGTATGCAAGTGAACCATCTCCACCTGAATCTGTTACTGAAATCTTTCCTCTGATAACTGAGTCTGCAATAGAAAGATCAACTGCACCGTCTCCTGCATCATCGTAAGATGCAGTAATGTTTGTATGTGAACCGTTAGTTACTAACTGAGCACCAACGATATCTTGAATCTCTTCTTCGGTTTTACCAGTTGATGAAATCGTGATAGTATCGTTTGCATCATCATAAGTTACTGTGGTTGAACCTGAACCCTGAATGATACCACCGATTTTGTCTGCAATTGCTTCTTGAACTGCTGAACCAACAGCAGCTGCAGTAACATTACCTGAACTATCGATTACTTCGGTAGTTCCAACGGTAAGACCATTCTTGATTATGAAATTTTTAGCTGTCATTATAATGTGCCTCCGTCAACCTGTGGCAAAGATATTTCACCAGTTGTAGAGTTATAACTCAAATTTGCCTCTCCTGATGCAAGTGAAATTGCACCTCTTGCTCTTGTGTTTGAAAAGTATTGATTGGTGGAACCTTCTGACAGTGAATCAGTCGTCAACTCTGAAATGGCAGCAGCCTGCAATTTACCTGAAGAATTGATTACTTCTGTCGAACCAACCGACAATCCATACTCTATAACAAATGTGTTTGTTGTTGCCATAGTTTGTGTGTCCTAGTGATTGTGGTTTTAACTCTTATATTTATCACATTAAATTCGTCAACGAACCACTTTATTGTATTAAGTTTTAATTAAAGTTCGTGACCATTTAAAAACTGTTGAACTACTAGATGCAGGTGTTACCTTTAACTTCACATTTCCACTTTCAACTGCTGTGGAAACTTCAAAGAGTGAGGAGCTTGTTATAATCTCACCAAATTGAGTGAAGTATGCATCTGTTCCATCATGTATAACGATCACTTCTGTTGTATGATATTTAGTTCCTTCAGTTGCCTGAAGAACATATTTTGCACTTCTATATGTAGAAGTTGCCCATGTATCTAAATCTGTTTCACTTGCAGTGGTAAGTGTTGAACCACTGGATGAATCTACGACTAAACTATCGATAGTAAGTGAATCTGTTGCAGTAATAGTTGTGCATGATAAGTCACCAACTTCTAAAGCTGCTTTTGCATATCCTGCCCCTGATAGATTAACTGTAGAACCAGGCTCGACTTCTAAACCATCAAATAGTTTCCAAGTAGAGTCACTTGCATCTCTAAAGAACCCAGTATACTCTGATACTCCATCTCCTAGTCCATCATCATAGTTACCATAGATACCAATGTCAAGTGTATCAGAACTGGTATTATTACTTGCAAGTTCAATGAGGTTATCCTCAACCGATGTGGTTGTAGAGTTAACTGTGTTGCTTGTTCCGTTGACAGTTAGATTACCCGTAATGGTAGCGTTACCATCTACGGTTAAACTACCGTGTGTTTCTAATCCAATCTCAGCTATTAAGTTTTTTTTAGTTGCCATACTCTAGTATTCTCTCTAATTACAAATACTATTTATAGTTTTTAACAGGTAAAAGAAAGGGGACATAAAGTCCCCTTTCAAAGTTTTTACAAAACTTATTTGTTACGCTTCTACAACTGTTCTATCAAACTTGATAACTGTTGATGAATTTGATGCGGGTGTTACCAACAATCTAACATCTGAACCACTTATATCTGAATCAAAGGTAGCCAATGAATGTGATTTAAGTGTTCCATATTGTGTCATTGTTACAGAACTACCGTCATGAACTAAAACAACTTCTGTAGAGTGGAATTTAGACCCATCTGACATTGCTACAATATATCTTGCAGCTCTGTAGTCAGTTTTTGCAAAAGTATCTAAAGCAAATTCTGCTGTAGATGTCTTAGTTGCATTACCTCTCTTTTTGTTTTTATCACGAGTTGATTTATCTGTGGTAATAACATCGTTATCAGCATCGTATTGAAGATGACGAATAAGTTCTGCTATTTGGAATGCTTTCGTTTTAGCCATTATTCATATCTCCTTATGATAACCGAATTTGGAATGTTTTAACTGTTGTGCTGGTATTTGCAGGTGTTATTAACAACCTTGCATTACCCCCTGAAATATCTGCACTCAATGAAAATAATGATGAGTTTGAATAAACATCACCATATTGAACAAAGTATGCATTACTTCCATCATTTACCAACAACACTTCAGCTGCGTGTGTTCCTGCTGATGAATGAGTGGCAGAGATCACATATTTAACAGATTTATTTGCAATTGAATTAGCTGCTAATACCTGATCTGCTGTTGTAGCTGTAAATGAACTATTAGTGAAATAACCTTGAACAAGGTTAGCTGCACTTGTAATTGCAATTACTTCTACGACATCACCACTAAGTGCGTTTTCCGTTAAAGTGATTGTTGAAGAGTTGGTCGCAGTATAATCTGAACCACCACCGACAAGTTTAACACCATTGATATACACTTGCTCATACCCTGAAGTATAAACTAAAGTATTACTGTTATCATCTGCACCTGTAATAGATGTAGTTGTTCCAGTAATTGTATATGTGTATGTTGTAACACCTGAAGATGGTTGGTCTGACCAACCCAATGTTCCTGCACCATCAGTTTTTAATATCTGATTGGCAGAACCATCACTTGTAGGGAAGGAAAAAGCATCATTCACAGTTAAGGTTGATGGATTAGAACCAACCTCTACAACAGCTGCACTACCATCGTTCTTTTCAGTGTAGAATCTACCTGAATAGGTATTAACAGCGAGTTCCCCTAAGGATAAATCACCAGTAGTTGGTGTTGCACCTTGAGTAGAACTCCTTTTAAATTGTATTACTGTTGCCATGAGTTTCTCCTATAGACTTTAGTGATTAATTAAAATGTTCCGCCATCTATAGCTGTAATAGAAACTGCACCTGAAGATAAAGTAAAGTTTTCTGAAGCAAAACTTGCAATACCTTTTGCAGATGTGGTTGCATCATTAATAGCAACGTCTCCACTTGTTACAGTGAAATAGCTACCTGAGAATGAAGCAATACCTTTATTACCAGCAGTTGCATCTTCAGCTGAAAGTGTTATACTTCCATCTGCATTTGTTATATCAAGACCTTCACCAGCAGTTAAAGTTGCAAGTTCCATGTCACCATTAGAACCGTTACCAATTAGTAACTGTCCAGCGGTTGGAGCTGCACCATCGACTGATGTGATTGAACCTGAAAGTGCAAGTCCTGTAACTTCTAAGTCACCGAATACTGCGTTACCAACGGAACCTGAGAATACTGATGAAGTATCAGTAGCGTCTTGGATAAATTTAAACTTACCGTCTGAATCATCCATACCAAAGAAACCAACTTTAGCAGCAGAACCATTGTTCCACTTAAATTTGATACCTCTGTCTAGGTTATCGTCTGAAGCGTCGTCACCGATTTCAAATACAGGGTCAGCAACTGATGTAGTTGTTGAGTTAACTGTAGTTGTAGTTCCGTTAACTGTTAAGTTTCCTGAAACTGTTAAGTTGCCTGTTGCAGAAATATTTGTTGATGTGATATCGTCTGATGTCAATGTTCCGTCAACTTGAACGTTGTTGAACTGAACATTATCAGATGTTCCAACTGCCTGACCAATAGCAAAAGTTGCTGTTTGACCTGAAACAGAAGTTGTTACACCAGTTCCACCTGCGAAAGTGATTGACTGTGAGTCTAAATCGACTGCACCTGTTCCTGAATCACCAGCCATGTCTAGGTCTTGTGCAGTTACTTGTGAATCAACATATGCTTTAACTGACTGTTGAGTAGGAACTTTGACAGCTGAATCAGAAGCCATGTTGTCTTCGTCAACTAAGAAGTCAATGTTACCAACTTGAACAGCGTTAGCACCGATTGTCACAACACCTGCTGAGTCCATTGTTACATCACCTGAAAGTGATACGTTGTCAAATGAATCTGTGCCATCATGAACAAGGATTTGTCCTGATGATGGAGCAGTGATATTTGAGTCTGTTGCACCTGCAAGTGTTGATGTTGTTGATAAGAATGAAAGATTTCCTGAACCGTCTGTTCCTAAAACTTGGTTTGCACTACCGTCTGATGATGGTAGAACAAATGTTAAGTTAGATGCGACTGAGTCAGGTGCTTTCAATGCAACATAGTTTGAACCGTTGTCTGAATCTTCCATCAACTGAATAGAACCACCAGCTGTTGCACCGTTACCAACTTTAAAGTTAGCAGGTGTTGCTGATGAACCACTCAACATATCGGTGAAGTATTTACCACCGATTGCGTGGATTAATGGAGTAGAGTTGTCAGAGTCAACAGATTCGATAAACAGTTTTGCAGAAGCACCACTGTTAGCACGGTCTTGGACATACGCCAATTCTCCTTCTGATAAGTCAGAAGTCGTTGGAGCGGATAGACCAGTAGACCTTTTAATTTGAATTACTGTAGCCATTTATTTCTCCTTGAAATTTTTAAAAAGCTTAATTAAGATTTTTTTCTCTTCACTTTCCGAGAAAGATACATTATATACTCTGTCCACTCACTATGTGGGTCGATACCTCACTGATCGGTATCCTTGATTTGATATGAATATTTATAAAACTAAAATGTTCGTAGTAAATCTAAAGTGCAACAATGTAGTCCCCCTGACAAAGTTCTAGTATGTTTAAGGGGTATAGGTATACAATTGAAGTTGTGTTTTTCTAATTTTTCTATCAATTTTACTTGACTTTGATTTACACATACTGTATTATTATTTATAGAAAGAGTGTTTATTCCAATAAAAACCCCTGCACATCTCGATGTTAAATTTACTTCCTCTTCCACCAAATCTTCTCTATTAATAAAGATATGATTCCAATCTTTAAAGACAGGTGGGATTTCCTTTACTCCCTTTACTCTTTCTTGATTTATCATAACGGTATGTTCAGATAGAGGAACAAAAGTTGTGTCATTATGAGATATTCTGTTTCCTTGAATTATGTAGTGATGAGTTAGATGATTGAAGTTTTGAATAACCCAATCTCTCCCATATTCGTTTGCAGTCTCATTAATACTCATGAACAAGTCTTTACCTAAACGACATATATTAGCTCCATCAAAAATAGGTTCGGTTGGGTTTACCCACGGTCTCCATGTAGGTTTTGGTGCAGTGATTAATTTTGCACCTTCTAAAACTTTTTCTTCAAATATAGGTCTTAAAGCTTTGAGAAAAATATACTCTGCTTTATATCTCATAGAAGCTTCTACTATAGTATCTTCTATAACAGTAGCACAATCTCTCACATTATAACAAAAACCGTGAGGTCTGTAAACTTTTATGTTGAGATTTTCTAAAATAGATTGAAAGGAATCCAATCCTTCTTGAGATTCATCTATAATATCTTTTAAGACTGATATATCTTTGATATAATGAGAATAATGTCTGAGTTCTTCATGACCCCTAAGAGAACCAATGATAATTTCTTTTAGAGGTGACCACTCATCACTTGACCATAATGTAGGATACACAGAGTTTAAAATGTTCCACCATCTAAAACAGTTTTAGTTACCCATTTGTCGGTAGCAGCATCATAGGAAAGAAGTCCATCATCTGTTTCTGTAACATCAACATCTGCAAGTTCGTTGATAGATTTTGCAGAAAGGTTTACATTAGTTGATGAGTTACCAATTGCGACTTGTTTTGCACGAATAGTGTTATTCGTTAAAATTCTTGCCTTTACATTTGTCATATTTTACCTCGTTACCCCAGGCGTCACGATTGCCTGACCTTCAATTACTCGTGTCACCAATCCAGCACCACTTGTTATATTTAGATCGTATACATATCTTCCTGCTTCAATCGCAGAAGTCTGTGTATCGGTAAGACTTAATGTTACTTGTCCTGCAAGTGCAGCGATAGAAGTTGAGAATGTTGCACTGACACTAGAAGAACTGTATGTTTTTCTAATTTGTGCAGATGCAGTATATCCATCTAACTCTAAAACCTCACCAGCAGAATCAGTCACATCTACCGTCACTGAGAAGTCTGTTCCTTGATCTATGTATAGGTTTGCAATAATAGCCATAATACTATTTATGTCTCATTTATTCTGAAAACTGTGCAGTTGGAACTGACTGATGAATTTTTCTAACAGTTCCACTATCATTTACATACACTTCGTCTAGTTTTCTTAGTGTTCCACCATCATTTACAAATACACCTTTGACTTTTGCAATCGGCCCAATAGGTCTAGATGCAATGTATGGAACAGTATATGAATATGGATTCTGATAAATTGTTGGAACTCTATAAACCACTTGATAAGTAAACGGTTGTCTTGCATTTGCAATATAGGGTTGTTGAGCATTCACTGGATTTTGATAAGTGAACGGAGTCCTTGCCTGATATGTAAACGGTGTTCTACCAGTTGCTTGATACGTAAACGGTGACCTTGATTGATAAGTTCCTGGCTGTCTTGCATTTGCAATATAAGGAACCTGATAGGTAAACGGTTGTCTGTTTGCATAAGTAAACGGACTCCTTGCATTATAGGTGAAAGGTGTTTGACCATTTGCAATATAAGGAACCTGATAGGTCGATGGTGATCTATTCTGATAAGTAAAGGGTTGTTGTGCATTAGCAGGATAAGGTTGTTGTGCATTAGCAGGATACCTTGCATTATAGGTAAATGGTTGTCTTGCCTGATAAGTAAACGGACTCCTTGCATTATAGGTGAACGGTGTTTGACCATTTGCAGGTGTTCTTGCAATATACGGATATGTTGCAGGATATCTTGCATTTGCAGGTTGTCTTGCAATATACGGATACGGTTGTTGAAACGTATAAGAAGATGGGTTTGCTGTCCAAATCTGTTGAGCCATTATTCAACTCCCCTATCAATTACTGAGTCTACTAGATGACCGTTTGCATAGAAATTATTATACTTAGTTTGAACTGCAAAGTTTTTATGTGTTCCCTCATGTCTTTCAATAGAAACAATCTCTTCTAAAGTTCCATCAAGTTTCATCATTTTATCACCAACAACTAACTGATCAACTTCTTGTTTGTAGTTCAAAAGTGTTGCTTCAGGATTTACTGAAGCCTTTCTTCCACCTTCTAAGTAGACAGGGTGATCTTCTGTCATAATGAGATCATTAACTTTGTAGTCCACATCTCTGTCAACAATGATTATATCAGTTACTTCTGTAAGTTCATCTTGACCAGTTTCGAAATTGTGAGACACAACTTTATCACCTATTTGTATATCGTATATACTCTTCATGTCATCTCCAGTTGCAATCAACATACTATCGTGAACACAACATAGTGGACATCCACCATCACTACCACCAGTATTAAATACAAGGACTTCATAATCAGTATCAATTGTTGTAAAAGTAAATTCAGGATATCCTGTTTTTTGTAATTTTAGTGTGTGGTCATTTGAAACAAACACCGAGGGACTACCACCATATTGTTGAGAAACACTAGTTTGTAATTGATAACCTGCTGTATATCCATTTGAAGTTGGCCATGTATATGTTTGTGTAGTCCCATTTATAGAATAGGTTGCATCAGGATTTGAACTAAAAGCTGTGGTATGGCTGGAAGTTCCATTGAAGCCCTCTTCAGTAGTAGTGACATCATTTATCAGCTTATATGAATTAGGTGCAGAACCTATTGTAGCATAAAACATAGTGTAATATGCTCCCCATGTAGTATACCAACTTGGGGCTGATCTATTAGTATAACCACCAGTAAGAAATTTTACCGAAACACCAAACGTTGTAGGAGTAGTAATGAACAACTGAAGACGGGCAGTCAGATAAGTTGCACTAATTATAGTGCTCGTTGTTTTGTAAACCCACAATGAAGTTCCTGTTGATGTTTGATTAAAGGTGTTATTAATTTCGGTTGTTGCACCTGGCTGTGTTCCTATAGCAGGTGCTGTTCCTGTAGCATTATAAGTGACCTGATAGGTAAAAGGAACTTGGTAACTCCCTGATGCGTTATATGTTGTTTGATATATAAATGGTTGTCTAGCGTTTGCTATGTATGGTTGCTGTGCATTTGCAATATATGGATTTTGACCGTTGGCAATATAGGGGACACGATAAGTAAAAGGTGATCGTGCCTGATAAGTAAATGGATTTCTTGCATTTGCAATGTAGGGTGTCTGAGCATTTGCAGGATATCGTGCCTGATAAGTAAAAGGTTGTCTTGCATTAGCAATATAAGGTTGCTGTGCATTTGCCTGATATGGATTTTGACCATTAACAGGTTGTCTGTTCTGATAAGTGAACGGTGTCTGACTATTAGCTATATAAGGTTGTTGAGCATTTGCAATATACGGATAAGGCTGTTGTGCATTAGCAATATATGGTTGTTGAGCAGCCGAAGGATTCCGATAGGTAAACGGTGATCTGTTCTGATATGTGAAAGGGTTTTGTGCGTTTCTTGGTTGTCTTGCAGTTAACTGTGCATTGGCAGGAACCCTACCATTTGCAGGTTGACGAGCATTATAGGGTTGTTGAAACGTTGTCCCAGTATTTACGTATATATCTGTCATTTTGTCCCATTAAATTACAAACCAAAGGTGTCCAGTAGATGTTGAACCAACACTAGATGGTGCAGTGGACGTGGTTTCGTAATCCAATACGACATTATCACCTGAAATTTTCACACCATTGCTTGTATTTACACTCATGTCTGTTCCTGTTAGTGTTAGTCCGTCACCACCTGTAACAGAGTTTGACCCTGTGAAAGAAAGTGTGTTACTTGCATCATCATAAGAAACAGTAATGTTAGAATGTGAACCATTAGTAATCATGGTTGCTACTGCATCTTGTGCTTGTTCATCAGTATAGTTTACAGGTGCATCGGAAGCTTCCCACTTACTAGTTGATGAACTATAAATCAATAATTGACCGTTTGTAGCACCAGTAGTATCAACATCATTAAGTGAGTTTACACTATGATTTGTTATTGAGGAAACTGTTCCTGTTACATTACCTGTTACATTGCCTGTTACATTACCAGTCAGATTACCCACGAAACTTTTACCACTTGCAAGTTCTATGTTATCTTCTGCATAGGTCTTTCCTGCAAGTTGAATTGTAAAACCACTTTGAAGTGCTGTTGTTGGTGTTGAGTTATCACCATTTAATATAACACCACTTTGATTAGAGTTATATATGATGTTTTGTGCAGTCTCTACAAAATAACCAACTGAACCTTGTGCAGTTGATGTTCCTTCAAAAGAACCTGTGAATGAGTAGACAGTGATGACATCACCTAGTGTTGCACCACTTGTTAACTGAATATTTAAATAATAACCCCCTGAAGGATTACTGACAGTGAAGTCAACATTACTAAGTAAGTGTTCCCCATTTTTAAAAACTTGTAGACGGTTGGGTTTAAATTTAAGTTCCTCTCCACCGTCATCGTTTCCACTAAAAGTCTGTTGTCCTGAAGTTGCAGTAAAGGTAAATTCTTTGAAGAAAAATACTTTGTCTTCAATTGCATTAACAGCATCAACAAGTGTTCCACCATTAAAATTTTTGATCGTTTGTCTTAAGCCAGAGATATCACCAACATCTGTTGCCAGTTCGTTATACCGTCTTCTAAAATCTTCAATCGTGCTGTGGTTGTCTACTGTCTTAGCCATTTAGTTTCTCTACCATTGTTCTGAGAAGAAGTTTAATTTCTTGAACTTCACTCTTTAGTGTATTTATTTCGTTTACCTGTGATCGAAATATCTCTTTTCTCCTTTTTGCCATATAGTATGAGTTAATATCAGTATTAACGATAGCAGTGGTCTCTTCATCTCTTATAAGATTTGAGTGTCCTTCTACTCTACTATACTCTGACATACTATGTTGCAAGTGCAATACATCTAAGTGCAGATACGAGTGGCACTACTGAAGTATTACTTCCTTGTCCTATAACTTTGATTGCAAATGCACCAAATTCAGGTAGGTTATCAACTGTAAAGTCGTATTCTTTAAAGTTCCTTGCATCGGATACTAATGAAGTATCAGGTGAACCATTAGTGTTGAAATATTCCCATCCTGTATCATCGAAAGGAGTTGCTTCATCATTTCTCAATACTTTATACATGAACTTAACATTCGTTGTAGGTGGGTTGAAGATATCAGCTGTGACTCTCAATGCAGTTGCAGGAGTTTTTAAGTTAACCTTTTTCGTTACATAAACCATCTTGTTATTATCACCATCGGGTTCTGTAGATGCAACATAAACGGTTCCACTTGGAACGTCTGAAGATGAATTAATTTGATTCAATCTATTTGCAATACCTAAACATCCAATAGTTGCAACATCTAATACAGGTGAGATATTACTGTTTTGTGTCTTCATCTGAACTCTACAATGGAATGATTTCTGTGAAGACATTTCATTGGTTTCATTAATAGGTGATGCAACAATACTTGGTGAACTAAAGAACACATTATCATTCAATGTGATCATCTCTCCAGCTGCTCTCATTTGATAAGCAGTTCCACCCCCTGTATATCCTTCAGGTGAATCCATTGCAGTTGTGTTTACTGCAACACTAATCATAGTGTTTTCCAACATAGTATTTGGAATCATTGTGTGAATGGTATCAAAGTAGTAGTTTCTAGTTGATTTTGCATTTGCACCACCACTCAATGTTGACTCAACTGATGTATAACCTGAAATGAAATCGTATGATGACACATCGGGTGTTACACAGAATGAGTCAATAGTTATATTAGAGATAGATGTAAATGTCTGATTAATTGTATCAACTGGTATACCACCCAGTGTTTCTGCAACTGTATCAATTGCTATGGTTAGACTGTTTGTTGCACTACCAAAGTTTGTAACTGTTAGTGTGTCACTTGTTGTGTATGATAAGCCTGGATTTGAAATCTTAGTTGATGTGATTGCACCTGAAGATACAATAATATCTACTGTGCAGTTTTGTCCATTACCACTTGTAGTGGTTGCAAGACCTGTGTATGTTCCATCAACGGGTAGACTTCCTGAGGCCAATGTTGCCCCACCTATATTCACAACACATCCTGTCATGTTTCCTGTTACACCACTAATAGTTACATTAGAATTAGTGGTATACATACCGTGAGTATAACTGTAAATTTTTACATAATTCTGACCACTAAATGCTTCAACAGGATTATCCTGAAGATTTGCAATAGGTAGTGCAGCGTTATCAAATCTTAAATCTGCATATTTTGATACATCAAATTTTGCATGTTTTAAATTAAATTTAAGATCATCTGTCTGTTCTGCTGTCCATGTAGATGCATTCTGAGATAAGAATAGTGAACCAGTTGCAGGTTGTTCTGCAATTGTTTGACCAGTGATAAGATCAGGTTCACCCATTCTAGAAATGAATGCTTCATACTTGTTAGAGTTTGATAATACTACGAAACAAAATTCTCTACCTTGTTCTAAGTAGACAGGTGAGTCAAATGTAAATGTAGTTGCAACAGAACCATCAACTGAAGTATTAACCTCTGAAGGATTTTTAACCACATCTGAGAAAGGTAGAATAATTTGGCCTGGATATCCATTAACCATATTTCTAATTTCTACTCTTACTGGAAGTGATTCATCTTTAGTTGCAAAGTATACATCCACTGAAGTTAAGAATATACCACCTGATGCATCAACCAAGAATGATTGTGCAAGTGGGTCTACATCTTGTTGAAATTCTCGTCTCCATATTGGAATTCTATCAAAATCTCTTTCAAACCATGGCACTTCAAAAAAGTCTTCTACTGTTGGAATGTTTACCGTAGGTATAGTCGGACTTGGCACTGGTTCAGGAGCTGTAACTGGTGAGGTTACAGGTGCTGGTTCAGGTGTTGGAGTAGACGGAACAGGCACAGGTGTAGTATCAACTGGAATCTGTGCAGCTGGTGGAATCTCAGGTGGAGATGGGTAAGGAGTTGCAGATGTATCAATTGCAGTTGAGTTTAGAATTTCTCCTCTACTTGAGAAGTCTCGTGCCTGTGATGTTGTTTCTGTTACAATCTTACCATTTCTAGTTGAGATAATTTCTGTTTGTGAAGATTGAAGAAGACCCTGTGCTTGATACTGAGTGTTTCCACTAGATGCAGGGTTAGTCAAGTTATAGAAACTTGATGTAATTCTTAAATCTCTTTGACCAGTTGGGAACCTCTGTGCAGAATTACTTGGAATATCAAAGTATGCACGAAGTCTACCGTTACCATTTGTTTTTACACCTGAAGATGCACCAGTTCCACCGTCTTGTGAGAAGGTAGAACTAAATGGTCTTACATATTGATCAACTCTTATACCATCAAAGAATATAAAGTGATTAGTATTAGGTTTTAAGTTGGTTGCATCAATTTCAATTGTTCTTGCACGAATGAAAGGAACAACTGATACTGACACGATTCTATCGTTTCTTGTTTCTACAAAGTCTTCTACAACACTTGTTGTTACACCTGTTCTAGTTTGTGTTTCGGGTGTTTCGGTGATCTCTCTTGTCAACTGGAATCCAGCTTGCCATTCACCACCTTGTGCAGGGTCACCTGACCACTGACCGTTAGAGGTTGCAGTGACTTGACTAGAAACTGTTCTAGGTTCACCAACCCATGTTGTCTGCCAGTTATTCCAAACTGTTCCAATACCATTTAAACCTGAAAGTGCATCAAAGTTTCCTTCTCTGTTCACTCTTACTTCAGGTAGTTGCTCGGTATCCTGCCAAATATCTGTTGCAGGAGTTAGTTTGATATTACCGATAAATGCAAATACATTATATGGATTAACATTTATTTGTCTTGAAGCTTTATTGTTATTGATTAAACTCTTTTCAGTATAAGGTAGTGTAATCAAGTCACCAGTCTTCTGATAACTTCCTGAAGCACCTGTGTTTAATTCAATATCAAAAAACTGTGTATAATTCTTAGGTCTCATTGCACCCAATTTGTTATCAATTGAAATTGAATAGTCGGGGTGTTGAGTGTCACCAACTCTGTGACCTCTAAAGTTGTCTACTAAGAAACCTGATTTGAATCTATCAAATCCATCTGTGTCTAAAATCTGTTTAGTTTGTGTATCTTTTTCCAATAAAGAAAGAGATGTAATTCTTTCAAGGTTAGTTACACGGTTGTTGATCTTACCAATGTCTGACATTGTGTATCGTCTGTGTTCAAACGATCTTACCTTTATCTCTGATAGATTTAAAGTGTAAGGTGGAATTGACACCTCAAACATCTCGATAGATTCATCTAGAGATTTAGGTTTTGTCGGTGAAAGAGCTGGAATACCTTGTGAAAGTCTAAACTCTCCACTTCTGTGTAGGAACACTTTATCAATTCTTCCCACATAGAAACTTAGGTCACCTACTACGGATGTTTCATTGACAGGTGTGTCTACAACACTTGCATTTGATGATGTGATACCTGTTCTACTACTCTTATATGATCTACCAGTGTCATAACCCATCGGTGCATAAACAGCACCACTGGTTGAATTAGATAAATCAATTGGAGATGTTGGGTCTGCATTTACAGTTGCAAATGTAGAACTTCCTATGATCTGTCCAACAGATGGTCTGAAGTCTACTGCATCTGATAACTCATAAGTTCCATCGGGTTCTAAACCACCTAAGTCAACTCTACTTGGAGAGTAGACAGGGATGTCTTTATAATCAATTGATGAATAAGAGTTAACATCGTAGAAGTCACCACCACCTGATGCAGTGAAGTAGTCAAATACTACTAGTATAGGATTGTTTGGTGCAGGTTCTCCTGCCTTTCTTGTAAGTTTTGAAAGGTCATAGAAACCATCTCTCTGTCCATCGTCAAAGAAGAATCTCTTTGTAATATTTGGTGAACCAGCTGAGATTGAACCGATAGTAAAAATTGCATTTGATGTTTGACCAATAACAGTTTCACCATCTTGGAATCTATTGTTGTTTGTATAGTAGTAGTATGATGTTGCACCACTACCGTTGTATGTAATGATTACAGCGTGTGCATCTGATGTTTGTCCGATAATCTTTTCATATGCAACTGGTGTTCCACTTGAAATACTAAATGCTGCATTCGGTGGTAGAGGGGTTCCATCTACACCTTCGTAAACACCACGAACTTTAAATACATCTGTGACACCCAATGAAATATCTTTATCATTGTATGCAGTTCCGTAGAAACCACCAGCACTTCTTGGACTACCTACTTTCAAACATCTTGCTTGTCGTAGTGTTTTATCTCTGTTTACTGGATTGACATATGATGCAGAGAAGGTTACCTTCAACCTTGCACCGTTGTCTGCTGTGTTAAATCCTGATACTGTTAACTGTTGTCCTGAACCTGAAGTTGTTACACTTAGTGTATAATCTTCAATGTTTAGAATATCACCATTGTTAATTGTTGGTGAACCTGATGCTTGTTCAACTACTGCAATAGAGAAGTTATCAGTATTTCTCTGTAAGAAAGTTCCGTTTGAATCTGTATCGATAGTAAACGAACCTGAAGAAATTGTGACAACTTCCTGTTTTTTAATATTTACTGATTCGGGTGTGTGTGATGCAACCCAGTTTCTTGGCCATGAGAAGATGTTAACTGTCTGATCTTGATTGTGCAGTTGAGCTCTTCTTCTTGTTGCACTACCTTGGTATGTCCCACCTGCATTTGATGTTGCAGTGAAGGAAGTGTCACTTGTTATTGAACTTACGATTAGAAGTTCGGATGCGCCAGGGTTGTAAACTAAATCACCTTCTTTGAGTTCAGAAGCATACCTTGTTCCAAAACCTGTGACAGTGGAATTTCCACTTGCAAAGATAACGGTTCCTGTTAGAGTCTTGTCTGAATCTAATTGGACATCAGCAGTGAACACTTCTCTAGAAGTGTTTTCAGGAACCTGTGTGATTGATCTTACTCTATCAATGTTGTAGTTTCTAACAGCTGTTACTGTTGAAATCGACCCTGTAGTTGAACCCTCAGATGAAATAGAATCTGAAGTTGTAAATGTTCCGATTACATCGTGAACATATAGTTGTCCTGATGAAGTGTATGCAACAATACCTGATGCACCTGAAGAGGAACCAAGGACTCTGTCACCAGCTGTGAATGTTCCTGTTTGGGTTCCTGAAATTTTTGTGAACATCTTAATGTCAAACATTGAGAGTTCCCAAATACTTGCATTGGTATAGACATTAGAGGAATCTGTTCCTTCTCTTAATGTAATGTCTCTAACTCTTGCAAAACCAATATAGTCTTCTGAGTTTTCTGTTCCTGCACTTGAAACAACACTAGGCCATAACTTACATGTGTTGAATGGGTCAATAGTGTCTGAACCTGATTCGTTACCAAACTCAGGAAGTGAGTGTGCATTGTATACTCTAAGATGATTACCTAAACGAATAGGAGTGTTTGCATCTTCGATACTTTTTGTTGTTCGTGCTTTAGAGAAAGGTAGATTGGTTGTTCCAATTTTATCAATTTCATAACCACGAACATATGCCTTACCTGGCGAAATCTGTAGGACGAATTTATCTTCTTTACCACCATATCTCTTTGGATAGAATCCTCTGTTTGTGGTATCGTCTAAGTGCTCTCTAAGTGAGTGAGTAAATTGATTAACAACAAAGTCACCGTTTGCATCGTATGTTCTTCGTGCAAGTGTTGAGGTAATACCGTCACCATATCTTGTAGTATTGATTAGGGATTCAATAAGACCTTGATTAACTCTTGCAAGTTCAACAAAGTTAATATCATCTGTTGAATCGATTGCAAATTTAGATAATGTAAGTGTAATCTTTAAACGGTCAGCACCAGCAGCGTTTTCGTTATTTGTTCCTGTTGCATTATCTAAAAGTGTGTTATCTTCTGCTGAACTGATCAAAGACTCAACTATACTTAAACCAACTCTATAGGATGGTTTACCTGAATATTTTTCTAAAATAATTGTCTGTTCTGCAACCTTTACAAAGAAACCTCTGACATAAATGACCCCTTCAGTAATCTTTGCAAGAGACCCCCTTCCGATTGGAAGTTTGTCTGCACTTAAAACTGTAAAGTCGTTGTAGTTTGAACCAACATCTGAGGCTGCACCATTTTCATCAAGTGTGACTACTTGAAGTTCTTCGTTTGCTAGGAAAGCAAATGAGTGTGCATCGTTGGTTCCTTGTGAAATGTATTTAACAAATAAAGTGAGTGAATCACTTTCTGATTCAGCTGCAGAGTAAACACACTTTGCAATAACACCTGAGGTTTTACCTTGAAGATATTTTTCGTGGGTTGCAGTTCTGTATGTTTCAACATTTGCATCACCACTTGCATTTGGATTAGCAGAAGATACCTTGACATAGTATGCTTCCATGTCAATATCTGTTTGAGCACCTTGAACGATTGCACCTTCTTTAAAGAAGTGATCACCAAACTTCTCAACCTGATTTTGAAGTATAGATTGAGACTGAGTTAACTCTCTAGCTTGTAGTGGACGACTTGCACGGAAAAGAACCTTGTGAAAATTCTTATCTTCATTGTAGTCGTCATAATATGGTGATATATTTAAATCGGTTTTTTCTGCCATGTCCTATCTCTTTAAGTTATTTATTTGACCTCTCTAGAGGTCAAACTACTACATTTCGATGATAAGTTTAATATCTTCGATTTGGTCTGCTGCTCTTGAAACTGCACCTCTATTTTCAACATACATTACTTGACCTGAGAATCTTGCAACTTCAGGGAATGAACTGTTAACATTAGATACTGTTCCTATTGATGAACCATTCTTATATATTGTATCAGAGTTGGCAAAATTTACATATCCACCACCACTGTTTGCAATAGGAATGTATGATACATCATTAGAGGAGATTGAAATTATTCTTCCAACTGCAACTCCTGCTCCGTTTGAGGATGCATTCATAATAATGTCATCAACTGATAAACCTGACACTGTAGAAAGTGTCATTTTGTTGTAAGCTGCAAGTGTAGATGCAGTAGCAACTGTTGTTGTTCCAACTGTAAATGGGTCTTGAATAAGACCGATTCTTCTAAAGTCATTATCTGTTGGGAAGTCACCTGAACCTTCTGCAAACTCAAGTCTTGAGTTTACGATTACATAGTTACCACCAAGTTCTTGAACGGGGTCTGCACCATGTCCAATTTCAGGTGAGATAATTGGTTTAACAGTTCCATTTGAACCTGAACCAATACCTGCAATATTATCTATATCTATAGATGCACGTCTGTATCCAGTTCCTTCCTGTCCAGCTGGGACAGTAACATATGAAATTGCACCTGATGAAACAACAACTGAACATGTAGCACCTGAACCGTCACCATTAATTGCAACACTAGTATAAGTTCCGTCTGTATATCCTGAACCACCATTTGTTACAACTACGTGGAAGATTCCACCATCGATTGCACTGTTCTCTACATCCCATTGTGCAGAACCATCATCGGTTGCAGCTGAACCTAATGAACCACCTGAACCTGTTCCATCAACTTCTGTTTGAGCACCAAGTGTTTTAACAGGCATGAAGTCACTGGTTACGAATTTAATTGTATCTGAGGCACCAATTGTATACATGTATTTCCATTTGTAACCACGACCTGCGGCAGCTAAAGAGTCTGAGGTTTCTAAAATAGAAGTTGCACTTGTTCCAGTTGGTTTGACATCTGAAGCTACGACAGAACCACTTGAATCTCTTCCTGTTCTGATACACTTGTATACATGATACTCATCTGTGATTACATAGAATCTTGAATCGTATAGGTTACTAGCACTAGTAGCTACTGAAGTGTTGGTTGCACTATAGTCATGTGCATACTCATCGTAGGTTGTTCCACTTGTCCAGTCATATCTTGTTAAACCGTGTGATACATCAGCTGAACCAATCTTTTTGAGTGCGATCATATCTGACCATGAATCTACTTCCTCTCCAATACCATTTGCAGGTGTAGGGGGTGAGTTTTCATCAGTCCATGCTTGTGGTCTACCAATGAAGACATAGGTTGATGAAGCTGATTCACCAAAGTCTTCCTTAAATTGTTTAGCGTTATGAACTCTAAACTTTTCCGTAATTATTGCTGCCATTGTTATATCTCCTCAGATATTTTAATTATTTATATACTATTTATACACTTATGCAGACTTTACATAAGCACTAAATGTTAAATTTGTTCTTCTTCTTGCATGATGTTCGTATTCTGCAACAAAGAATTTTGGATAGAATTCATCTAACTGATTTATTCTTAAACCTTCAGATTTGGATGCTTCACTGAGTAGGTTACCATAACCATCTTCAAGTAGGATATCATCACCATCGGTTTCATCTTTTAAGTAGTATGCAATATCAAAAGTATTCTGTCTACTGATTGTATTTATCGTTCTTACAGATGAACCAAATGGAATAAACGATGTTGAATGATTTGCACCACTTTCTTCATTAATAATATAGTTTCCATCTTCAGTAATGATGGTTGTTCCATCTTCAAAATAAACATGTTTGTCGGTTAATTCTATTGATCTTTCTGTTACAAAGAAATTAGTTTCCTCATCGACTGTAAGGTCTTCTAATCTAAGAAGTGTTTCCCCATCCTCACTTAAAATATTGTCTCCATAGTCACCTTTATGGACTGCCCATGCAGAAGGTTCAAGTCTTAAGAGACATACTTCTTCTTCCAACACAATGTGACTACCATCCTCATGAACTAAATGTTCTTCTGTAAATGCATCAGAAATTTGATACACCTTACCTTGATCAGCTGGTCTTAATGTGTAGGGCCATGAGATGTTATCTGCATTGTCTGTTCCTAATGCAAGGTAGTTATTATCTGCTCTAACTAAGTTTAACACAGATGTTGCACCATCTAAACGAGGTGAACCTTGTGTATAAGTGTGTGCAAATGAATTAATAATATTAATGTTTAAGTGTCTGTTTCTCATTGAAGAGTCGCCGACTTCAGTGCTTCTTCCACTTACTGCACCTGCGGGGTTAGTAACGTTTGTAGTGTCGTATACTGTATTAGTTATTGCAAGACCTGTTCTAGGGTCTGTTTCTGCAACGGGAACCCCTGCAGCTCTTAGAATAGACTTTAAGTCATGTCCAATACCACCATCATCCAACTGTAGTATAAGAAGATGTTCGTGAACGGTAACTGCCTTCATGTCAGGGCCGTCTTCTAAGAGAGGGTAACCACCCTGTTCAAAGATTATATGAGACTCATCGTCTCTCTCTGCAACGGATGTATATAAAGTTCTACTTGCATCTTCGAGTTCGTATCTCCAAGTCGGATGAAGTTTGATAATGATAGTAGGACGGAATGTTGAATCAACTTGTGCATCATCAATCACATTCTTAATTGCAACCTCACCAAAGAATATGTGACCAGCTGGGTGAATTAAATCTTTAACAATACTTCTATATTTGTTAATTGACTCACCAACTCTAATTACATAAGAGTGTGTTTGGTAGTATAAACCATCTTGTAGGTTTACTGCATCTGCATCCAGTGTTCCTCTGTCACCCAATAATTGTTTTTGGATAATACCTTCACCTGCTTGAATACCTCTACCAAAGAATGGATTGGAACGAAGAATAGTGAACTCATCAGTATTGTTAAAACTTACTGTCTCGTTGTCTAAGAAGTATCCGTCTAATGCTGTGTAGGTGAGAACATGAGTATTTGAATCATAATTCACAACCTTACCTGTGGTTCCTGAAATATCTCCAGTGATGGTTAGGTCTCTTGTCAAGTTTGCAGTTGGAGTGGTGATCAACATATTAAAGAAGGATGTTTCTGATAATTGTGCATCCCTGTCAAAGTCGTATCCTTGACTTTGAACATTAATCGTTCCCACACCACCAATACTATCTGACCAAACAAATAGTTTTGCACCCGTTCCAGTTGCAACGGTTTGTTTTTTATTTAATTTTGCAGTAGTTGATGTTTGTCCAACGATCTCTTCAATGTTTTGAAAAACACCTGTATCAGTTGATTCTCGTTTGACTAGAATTCTTTTTTCTTTTGGTTGTAGTTTAATAATAGTTGCAGTTGCACCACTTGTAGTTCCAACTACTTGTTCACCTTTTACAAAACCTGTTATATCCTCAAAATAAATATATCCGCCTGGATATACTTTTGGTGGTTTAGTAAATCCTACACCACCGTCATTAATCTGAAGACTTCTGATTCTACCATCGTTTGATACAATAGTTCCAGTTCCATCATCATAACCATCATAGTTAATGATACTACCATCTTCATTTAATAATCTATTATACTGTGTGTATATCTCAACTATCTGACCTGCATTTAATCCTGTTACAAAGGTGACTCGATCATTTTGTGATGTGTATGCAGATTTAGATTGAAGAATACCATCAACATATACATCAATCTGATTATCGTTGAAGACAATGTATCTACCATTAACATCTTTGACACCAGGCCCACCGAATAGTGTTTGACCATTTGTCTCTGCATGAATTTCAAATTGTCCCCAGTAGGTTGCATTCTCTAATACAATCTCATCACCAGTTGAACCAATTACACCTTCTGCACCATTACCTTCCGTTCCGTCTTCTTCAAAGACGATCATCTCACCACCTTCGTAGTTTAGACCACCATCTTCAATATAGATTTTATCTACGGTTCCTGATAATAATGCACTAATGACTGTTTTAGATTCATCTGCATCTAGAGTATTGTTAACTGCACCTTTAAAGTTTAGTTTGTCATTGATTGAATACATAGAACCACTTCTACTATATTCAAGTGTAACTGCATCTCCTGTCTCTAAGAGAATAATACCGTCATCATCGTGTGAAATGAAAATAGAAGAAGAGTCTGTTCCTCTATCAAAATCTGAGACAATTCCTAATATTGTTCCAAAGTATTCTGTTTTTTGGTCTCTATCTTTAAAAGATACAACCTTACCAATGGTGAAATCACCATAATGGTTTTGTGTAATATCACAATAATATAACCCATTGTTGGTATTGATTGTGTAGACATTCTCTACATTAGCTTCAGCTGTAACAACCTTTCTATTAACGTCATCATAGTATTCTATAATTTGGTCTGTAGCATTTGGAATACCTGAGGTCATTCTAACTGCAAGACTTCTTCTCTGATTATAATTTGAATCAGAGAGATACATGGTTTCGTTATCGGGATATCTTATTTCTGCATCTTGACCGAATAGTAGACGCATTAGGAACTTAACTGATTCTTGTGTTCCCTTTTTCTTGTATAAGTCTTTAATGTTTTTTATTGTCAATCGTTTATTGACAACATTTTTTAAATCTAGTGAAGGAACAAAGTCCTTTTGAAAATAGTCTAAGAAGTCTTCTGTGGTATGATCAATATCTGAATAGTCTAACAGTTTATTGTTTGCAATAATTGTGTTTTCTTTGTAAGACTTAACAATTGCAGTTTGACCACCATCTCTACCCTCTACAACTTCTTTTGGAGAGTATCCGTTTCCTGAAACGGTTCTAATGTGTAGTGTATTTCCATTGATTACATCAATGCGAGAAACAGCACCATTTGACTTACCATAGATGTATTCACCTACGACAAATGGGTCTGCATCTGAATTTGTATTTGTTGCACTTCTTTCGTTGACTACTCTAGAAGTATCCTGATCAGGAGAAGGTGCGACGGTCGCAGTCTCTAATAAAAGAGAACCTTGACCGTCTTCCAACGCAACTCCATCTAGATCGCTCTGAGACTCTAAAACAATAATTTCAGATTCTAAGAATTCAAAGTATGCTCTTAAGAATTGTTCAAGTGCAGGAGACTCTTCTCTCAAATGCTCAGGAAGCAGAGATGGAAGTCTATGACTTATCTTATCTATAACATACTCTTGATGTGCCATCTAAAAGTTACCTTAACTTAATGTTGCTCCAACATTTGAAATTGGGAACCAGTTTGAACCATCCCAAATTAAAATCACAGCTTCACCTCTTGTATCAAGAATGATCTGCTCTGATGTGTCAGTTGAATAACCCCATGAACTTACTGTGATTGCAGCCTGATAGGTTGAAGCTGGTTCAGTTGAGGCATAGATCACTTTGATCTGTCCTGTATCTGTTCCATCATCCAATGTGAATGCAACGTTAGCTGACCATGCAGAACCATCGATTGCTGTTGCAAAGGTTGATGCAAGGTTAGATGCTGTTGAGGTTAAAGTATTAATATCGTCAACTGCAAGGTGAGTTGGGATATTTTCAAAAAGCTGACCGATGGTCATCTTTTTATTTACTGGTGTGCCGCCAGGGTTATCTACAATATGCAAAAGATCATCGGCACCGATGTCTGAATCTGCAACTTGTGTTAATGCACTTATTTTCTTATCTGCCATTTTGGTTTTCTCCTTATTAAATCCAAGTTAATGGGAAACTACTCAGGGGACTCCTGATCACTTCTTTCATTACGATTAATAGTCTGAGCTTGATGTTGAACGATATCCAACACCTGCACTCGATTCACCACTTGCGATGGTGTCTACTTCACCTTTTACCGAAATGTCTGACGCAGATATATCAATTAGATTACCTCTAGTTGCCACTACATCATAACTGTTAGGTATAACAGTGAAATCAATAGAACGATCAGTGTTTACTGTATTAGTAATTGTGACCGCTCCAATTGTTATTTTTCCGTTTGAATAATCAACTGAACCAGCTTGATTATCTTGGTAAATTCTTGTTGCACCTGAGAGATAATATCTTCTCAAGTTACCAGCTCCGTCATCGTCAAAGTATTGAACTCTAACGGAATCTCCTTGAACATAAAATCCTGTGGTTGAGAGTATACCACCACCTGACTTATTATAGTTATTATTGGGATGGTAGAATCCATTAGCAAAGTCTGCATAAAAACCTAGACTTTGATTTAGTGTGACTTTCTCTCTTTTTCTTAAACGAATATTTGTAATGTTAGAAAGAATGGATGTCTCTGCTTGATCGATTGCAAACACTAGTTTTGAATGTCTGAAGATAGAATCGAAGTTATTTAGATTCTCATCATCATAGTTTATAATTGCATTAGACACTAGTGTTTCCAATTCACCTTTTGATAACTGTGTGAAAGAGGGATTATATTTAAATGTTGTTGAAATGATAATCTTAACAATTGCAGGGTCTACAATAACAGGTCTAACAGTTAACATGTTTAACTGATTTAATTTAGTTCTGATTACTCTTTTTTCTTCTGTTGTTAAGTAGTCACTGTTTGTTGGTTTGATTGCAAGGAACACCTTACCATACTCAGGTGGATTGTTGTCCTCACCACCCCATACTGCAACTGCATCTGCATTTGGATAGTATTCACTTACTTTTGCTTTATAGTCATTAAGTGTCACAAGTCTGTTTTGTGAAGTATAGAATTTATTTGCTTTAAACTTAATAGACTCTATTGATTCTTTTTCTGCACCACCTTGAGCTGGTTGAATACATGTAATAATTGAATCACTGAATCCATTGATAGATGTCAACTGTTGAAATACTTTTGCACCTTCAGCATGTTCACTTGAAACAACAATATAAGTAACAGTGATAATGTCACCGTCTAAAAGTTCCTTACCCAACACACCGTCACCAAAATATACTTCAGTGTGTCCTTCTTCGTTTTCTTGTGTATAGTAGACTGTGCTAGTTGTGTTAATTGTAGATACATCTGTGGATAGAGTATAAGATGTTGATACACCACCTGAGTTCACAGATACATCGATATATGCTCTATCTACTCTCTCGTTTGATAGCACAAACTTAGAATTTTTTACCTGTCTGTCATATACGAATACATCTGTTACATAAGTTCCCTGAACAAGTGGGATGTCCACATAGTTATAAGTTGAACTGTTCTGTGTTGGTTTGATTGAAGAAGAAACTACGAACTCATAGGTTGAACCATCAAATACTGTTTGAAACCTTGAACCTCTTAAAAGAGTCATATCATTAAGTGTAGGATATGTTCCGTTTGCATTTCTAACATTTCTAAGACTCATCTCAACGATAGCCTTTGATGCTTTCTCAGATGCAGGAACAAATCCTAAGTCCTTTGCACGAGACACTACATTCTTTCTAATTTGTGCAGAGTCTAAGAATAACTCTGAAGCTGCAATGTTAGTGTTTACTGCACTAATGTGTGATGCATAGGAAAGAAGATCAATAATAACAGAAAGAGTAGACCCCTCAAAGTTGTAATCCTTTAAACGATCTTGTCCTTTAAGATAGTTCTTAAGGTTATTACCTATTGCTTCAAAATCTAAATCGGTAACATTAATCTGTGAACTTTTAGTTGTTGCCATTATCGTGTCCTTCTTATGTTAAACTGTGTCTGTTGTGATGGTTGTCCTGATTTTATAGAGTAGTTCACAGTTACACTCAGTTCGTTATTGTCAAGTTTATTTAAAGTGATGAAGACATTTTTAACTCTAGGTTCAAAATTCTCAATAGTCTTTTTGAGATTGTTCTGAACACGCTGTAGTCTTCTGTCGGTGTCTAACTCAAACAACATGTTTCGTAGACCACCACCTAAACTTGGTTTGAATGGTCTTTCGTAGTAGTTGGTTAACACTATGTTCTTGATTGATCTCTTAATTGCATCTGAATCTAGTCTTCTAGAAACATCCCCAGTTATAGGGTGTGCAGAGAATAACAAATCTATATCTGAATATAACTCGTTATTTGCTACTGTTTTTGCCTTGCTAACTATATCAACCATTATACTATTTATACATCCTAACTAGGTTTATCTGTATCTGAATTACTTGCAACATGGACAGGAACCTTATACTTGTGTTTATGTGTTGCAAGTGTTGGGCCGTTACCTGCATCTGTAGAGATATCACCTTTTGCATGGATGGTAGAGTCATTAGTTTGAGCTCCAGTCACATGAAGTGTTCCTGTCACCGTAGTGTCAGAAATAATCTCTGTAGTGTTATTACCAGTGATTGTAATCTTACCTTCTGAGGTTACATCGGTTGTCCCACCAATCGTTCCTGTAAAGTTTCCTTTAGTTATGGTTGAAGTTACATTACCTTCTGAAACTGTCATGTCTACATTACCCTTTGCAACATTAGTCACCACATTCCCAGTGCTAACATTGATGGTCACATTACCGTAACCAACTTGTAGATCAACATTACCAGCTACATACAACTTGTCATCTTTTAAAATTGCAGTGTAGTTATTGTTTACAACTCTTGTTACTTCAGAACCATCGGGATGTATCTCATGGAAGGTTCCTGATCTGTGATGAATGTTTAGTCGTTCTTTTCCGACTGTGTCATCCATCTCAAAGACATGTCCTGACTCTGATTGAATAACTTTGTTAAAAGGATATACGGGTTCTGCCTGAACATCTACAAAGTCATCTAGTAGTTTTTGTTCTTCAGGTCTCTCTTCTTCCGTTACCTGAATCACATGATTGAGTTTTTCTCCTCGTGCAAGACTTGACAAATCTGAAGCATCGACATATAGTGGATACCACGGAAGTTTATCTTCTGTAACTTCTTGTTCTTTGATGGTTGACCCAGTTGAATCATATTTAATCTCTAATGATTCAGGTGACTTAGGTGCAGTGTCCATTGCAAGTGTAAGACCATGTGGTCTGTTCGGTGCATGTTGAGGATTGGGCCCATCGGGTGTTTCTGCATATGCATCTACTGTTAATCGTCTAGGGTCATTGAATCCTTTCTCAACACCACGACTTAATAACTCATCTGTGATTGTTTCTTTATATCCTGCCTGAGGAATACCAGCTGCAACACCAAATACAATTGGGTCTTGCATATCTTTATCTCTAAAGACACCAAACACTGTTGACCCTTCAACGAGTCCGTGTTGTGTTCCAATACCTGAGAGTCCTGCACTGGTCGTAGGAAGAAGAACTTGACACCATGGGAGATCAGGAGTTGAGATCATTTGTTTGTCGTCTGTATGAATACCATGCACACGAACACGAACTCTTCCTATTTTAAGAGGGTCATTTCTATCTTCTACTATACCGTAAAATGTTTTCATTATATTTCCTCAGGGTTTGCAGTTGAAGTCAATGGTTTGACATTTACTAGTTTATCCATGTAACTTTCTTTTACACACTCCATGTGTATGACCCCCACTCCTTTAGCTGGGTTACCTGCAACATTTATATCAGTGATCAAGTATCTACCATCATTTAGTTTGTCCGATACATCTTGTTCAGACGTAGGTTCGTTTGAGGGTAGTTTTAAAATCACTACAGTTCCAACTGACAAGTCTGTTCTCAAAGGAATAGTCACTGTAATGACTTGTTGTTGAAGAGTTTCTAAGAGAGCTCTTCTTTCTAACTTTGAATTATCTTTGTTATCAGCACCTTTAAAAATATCGTTGGTTGTGATATCATTGCTATCATCAAAAGAATGATTCATTTGATACTCGTATTCAATCAAACTATTGAAATGTTTGTTAGGTGGTAGGTCTACATCCAATTCACTGATTTGAGGAGACTGAGTTTTATCTACTTGGTTCTCAGATGTAAAGACATATTCGTAATCGTCTTCCATATGTATCATTGGATAACCCGAAAGATGTTTACCTCTCTCAAAGGTTTCTTTTAAATCAAAAACAATATCTTCTTCAATTTTTCTGACAGGGTCATAAGTCTTCATCATGGATGCATATGCACCACCCATTGTTGCACCTAGTGTATCAAATATTTGTGGTTTGTTAAATGCAAGTATCTGTGTATTCAACCCCCCCTTTGCATTGAGGTCTACCTCTCCAGTATTTGGGTCAGAATTTCTAGGTCGGAAAGAAAACGGTAGAGGAAATTCCTTTGTGAACATATCCCCAATACTCTGATATCTAAACCCACCATTTAATGTCTGAAAGAAGAACATACTGTTTCTCCAGTCTGCACCCACTCCTGTATCTCCATTGACCACACAATAGTCAATAACTTGAGAGGCTGTCCAGTTTGGACAAATAAATTGAAAGTTGTCGGGTATTGTTTCTTCCCAGTGATCAAACTCTTCTATAGGAATCTTTGCTTCATTAACTAATACATTCTCTAACATATCATCGAAGGAACCTCTTAATACTCTACTGAGTCTCGTTCTTCTACAGTGATAGGTTCTTGGTTCACATAAGTGCATTAAGAAAGCTTCTACTTTTTCTGATGGTCGTAATACATTATCTACTTTGTATACTCTAAAGGTTTTATCGATTGTGTATTCTTTAGATGCTTCTTCACCCATTCCTTCCATCTGTTTGATTGAAATCCTAACAAACTCTTGTCCTGAAAAACGATAGTTTTTCAAAAGTGAGATACCATCTATTACAGAAAGTGTTCCTGTGATAAATTTATTATAGATACTACTAAACAAGTTGAACTCATCCACTAGACCTCTAATGTCTACTGACTCACCGTATTGATTTATCAGTGCAAGGGATTCAATTGTAAATTGACCCTGTATTTGATTTTCACCTATCATTAGTTTCTCATTACTTTTTCAAACTCTGATACTACTCTCTTAATGAACTCAGGTCTAATAACTTTAATTTTTCTTTTCTCTTCGTTGTGTTCGTATTCATGATCGAATATAGAGACTGGAGTCCATCCGTCTCCTGCATGATTTCGTTTTAGACCATCTGCATTTACATAGTGACTCACTGAGTCTCTTTCCCAAATTGCATTTTGAATAGTAAAAGACTTTCCACTGATTGCACCAGTGATCACCTCTCCGTTTACGAAACTGTCTGCCTCTGTGGCAATTCTTTTATGTAGGGGTTCTATTTTTATAATTCTTCCTTCTTTTCCTGAAGAAGTTGTAATTCTTTCACCTAGTAAAAACTTTTTAGATGAATCTATAATGTCTGAATAGTTGGATGCAATTAATGCTTGGCCAGGGTATTTGTCATTTATGTAGTGTTCAAAACTCTCTTGATCTAGATACCAATCGTAGTAGTTAGTATATTCATTAACCAAAAATAAAGTCCAATGTAGATCACTGTCTCCATATAACTTTGCAGCTACTATATCAGGTCTTTCACCTTCTAAAATTTCATAGTAGGTGTAGTTTGTTAAACTAGGAATTGAAATATTTTCTACTGCAGCCTTACGAAAGAAATCTCGAATAGTTACAATCTTTCCATCTGAAAGTTTGTATTGTAGTTTCGGAAAATTTTGGAATAATTGATTAGCCATTATCCATTACCCCCACCTTGATTTTGTGCTTGTTCAATTGCACCACCAGCTGCATCCTGATTAGCTGCAAATGCAGAATCACTAGTTTGTCTATCTAAAAGACTGTCCATAGACTTGAGACCTGATTCTGCACCTTTTGGATTTGCAGTAATCTCTTGATAAGACTCTTGAGTAAGAATTTTAATCTCTGCAAAGTCTAATGATATAGAAGTTTTGATTGGTTGACCGTCATAGTAAGTAGAGAACTTAAGACCACCTGTGTGGTTTACATCACACTTAGTTAATACACATGGAAGGAAACCATCTACCTTATCTGCAATTGGCCCACCGAATTGAATATCCCAAACATTCGGCATGTTGAAAAACCCTTCGATATCTGATGGGTCATCTCCACCACCACCCATTGCAGGGTAAGTGTCAGGTAACATTGCAGTTCTAAAATAATAGATGATGTCGTTAATCATCTGTGCTTCTTGTTGTGACTTAGGGTAAAAAATATAGTTAAATGTAAATGTTCTAAAGTCTACACCCTTTAACATTTGTTCTTGCATAGGGTTCTGTGCCTTACCTTGCATGAAGAACATCACATTACCTGTTGCATTGTTCATCATATTCTGTAGACCCGTCATTGCAGCTGTTACACCTGCCATGACACTGTCACCTATTGCATCAATCGTTCCCATGAACCCCTGAGCACCCCCTATTCTATTAACTGCTTCTGCAGCTGCTCTTGCACCTGCACCTACACCCTGAGCTTCATATGAAACATTAGATGTTGAGTTAATTTCATCAGGAACATAGAGTTGAATCTCTACTTGCTCGTCAGATGATAGTAGACTTTTTCTTGCAGTATCATCTGAACCTGTTGCACGATTTTTTCTAGGTCTACTTGTAAAGATAATTGAATTCTCCAACTCATCATGAATAGGATACATAAGTTCAATGAAGTTTGTGCAGGGGACTTTTTTTGCTTTATGTTTTGCAACATTCGATGCATCCAAAGCTTTCTCTAAGGATTCCCTTCTACTATTTAATAAGTCCTTTGCTTGTTCAGCTTGTTGTAGTAGTTCATCTGAGTTTGCAACACTAGCGTAGTTGATGTTCGATAATTTAGATGCAATTCCCTTAACGGAATTCACTGCTGATTTTGCCTGATTGACTTTGTTTAGCAATTTTGTTATATTGGGCATATTAGAAACCTTATAAATAATCCAAAGTGTTTACTGTTATTTATGTCTTATAAAGGTAAGTTCAAACCCAAGAACTATAAAAAGTATAAGGGCGACCCCACTAAAATCTTCTACCGTTCACTATGGGAAAGGAGATTTATGGTCTATTGTGATAACAACCCTGCGATTATAGAATGGGGAAGTGAAGAAGTTATCATCCCTTATAAGTCTCCACTTGATCAAAAAGTGCATCGATACTTTCCTGACTTCTATATTAAGTATGTAAACAGACAAGGTCATAACATTCGTGAACTGATAGAAGTCAAACCTAAAAAACAGTGCAGTCCCCCCAAGCAACCTAAACGACAAACAAGAAAATACCTACAAGAGTGTGCAACCTATATGATCAACCAAGCAAAATGGAAAGCTGCAGAAGAATTTTGCAAGGACAGACGTATGGGTTTTCGAATTTTAACTGAAGACCATCTACTATAAATGCATAAATAGTTAGATGGGAAAACTTCTTGAAAAGTTAGACAACGAACTACCATCAAGTATAAGAAAGAGGTCAATAGAATCTCTAGATTGGTTTCGTTCTCAGCTTAGAGATATAAAAGTCACTCCTGATTCACTTCAGAGACAGACTGATAACTTTGTATCTCGTATGGAGTTGGGAAAGATGTATATGTTTATGTATGATGCAAAACATCAAGAGACACTTCCCTATTGGGATAGATTCCCACTCATGTTCCCTATACGAAGATATGGAACAGGAATGTTAGGTATCAATCTACACTATCTTGCACCTCGTTATCGTGTAAGACTGATGGATGGTCTTTTTGAGTTTCTCAACAATGAGGATATGAATAAAGACACAAGATTAAGAATGACATATGAATTGTTAATGGCAACATCAACATTGAAGTATGCAAAACCTTGTGTCAAACAATATCTCTATAATCACATTGACAGTAGAATCACAGAAGTCCCCCCTCAGTATTGGGAGATAGTTGCAATGCTACCAACACAACAATTTAACATAAATGCAAATACCGTATATGCAGAAAGTAGGGCAAGATTCTAATGGCACAAATAGATAAATTTAAAGCTAACTTTGATGTTGGTGCAAGATCAAATCAGTTTAGTGTGAACATACACTGTCCCAAATTGGGACTAAAGTTAGAAGGATGGAGAGTGGAGACTGCCGTTTTGCCTGGCAGACAACTTACATCTGAAACACATTCAACCTATGGCCCTCTTGAAAATAAGGTCTTTAATATAGACCAAGATTCACAACAGACAACTATGGAGTTTCGTTGTGACTCAACATTCTATGATCGTTTTATCATAGAAGCATGGCAAACACAAATCTTTACTGCACAAGGTCGGAATGTAGAAGGTAGTGCAATTCATCCTATCTTCATGTATCCTGATGAATACATGGGTGAGATGGAAATCTATCAATATCGTAAAGATGATAAGTTTGCAATGAAGTATAAACTCTACGATGTATTTCCTCTGTCATATGCCCCGATGAATTTGAACATGACAGAAACAGATTCAATTTTAAAATTTAGTGTGACATGGTCGTTTAGAACATTCTCAACCGAGTATGCACAAACTCCTGAACTGTCTGCACTAAATAAGGGAAGACGTTATCTAGATATTGCACTAGATGGTCTTAAAGTAGCTTCTAGGTTTAACAAGAAAGCAGGGTCAATGCTCAATCGATTAGAAAGTTTTGACACTGCACTTGCTAGAGGTTCAAATTTATCACGAGGTCTTGGTCTAGGAGACTAACCTCTTTTTAGAATGGAGTAAATTATGGGATTACCAATCCAATCGGCACCAAAGTATACTACGGTGCTACCAAGTGATGGACGAGAAGTTGAATTCCGTCCCTTTTTGGTTAAAGAACAAAAGACATTAGTTCTTGCAAGAGAAGGTAAAAGTGTCAAAGAACAAATTTCTGCAACAAAGGATTTAGTTCGAGCAGTTACCTTCGAAAAAATTAATCCTGATGAACTACCTATGATTGATTTAGAGTGGTTGTTCCTCAAGATTAGAAGTGTTTCTGTAGGAGAAACAGTAAACTTAAAATTAATTTGTAGTGATACAGAGTGTCGTGGAACGGGTGATGCTGAAATCAACTTAGATGAAATCGAAGTGAGTGGAAAGATGCCCGAAAACAACACCGTTATGATTAACGATGACGTTGGTGTTACACTTCAACTTCTAAAAGTTAAAAACATGGACGGAGTTGATAAGCTCGCACAAGAAGATCAGGTTATTGAGATTCTAAAGAGATCAATAGTCAGTATCTTTGATGGAGAAAATGTGTATAACACATCTGAGATATCTTCTTCTGACATCAATGAGTTTGTTGACAGTTTGACTTATGGACAAATTACACTACTAGGGGAATGGTTTGACCAAGCACCCAAACTTACTAAAGATGTGAGTTTCAAGTGTAATAAGTGTTCAACAGAACAGACACGTCACTTAGAGGGTCTACAAAGTTTTTTTTAGTAGCTCTTTCTCATGAGAGTGTGTTTAATTATTATAACACAAACTTTCAGTTGATGCAACACCACAAGTATTCATTAACTGAACTAGACGAGATGATACCATGGGAAAGAGAGATTTATATTAATCTTCTTTTACAGTATCTAGAAGAAGAAAAGGAAAGGCAAAAGGCAAGAGAGGCCCGAGCAAAAAGTAGAAGATAATTATATTATGTGTAGGTGAGTCATTAATTTGAGGACACATAATATGACAGAACAAACAGACAACAGGAACGAAGTAAATATCGATCTTGAGAAATACACCGATCTAATGTTAAAGTTAGACGATGCAAACGACAAGATTAAAGAGATGGAACAACTAACCAAAGACTTAAAGGTTGCAGCTATGGAAGCAAAACCTAAAGAGAAGTTCACACTAGGGTCTTTGTTTATGGACGATAATCACATCAATGAGAAGTCCATTATTGGTTTTATCTCATTTTTAATGATGGTCGTTTTCGGTATAGCAGACCTAGTAACAGGTTATGTTGGACAGGATTTAGTAATCTCAGACACTATCTACACTTCATTCGTGGTAGTTACTTTAGGTTCATTCGGTATTGCAGAAGCTGGAAAGGCATTCGGAAAACAATAGGAAATAGTCAATGGCTGACGACATCAATAAGACAACACAAGAACTCAAAAAGGAGTTGTCACAATTAAAAGATGAAGTAGAGAAAGGTAAGAGAGGACTCAAACCTGCCTTTAAAGAATTAGTTGATCTAGTTAAGGAGAGTAATGCACCCCTAGCTAAATCTATTATTGATGTCCGTGAAGCAAGTAAAAATACATTTGCAGGAGCTCTGCAATCTAGAAAACTCCTTCAGATTGGAAACCTAATTGGTCAAGTATCTAAAGATGCATCTAAGGTTTCAGCTGATCAAATGACTCAACTCAAAAAGTTTACTGACGAGATTGAGGGGTTTGACTTAGATAGATTCATTAAATCTCAAGAAGCAGTCAATGCTATGAATGATAAACTTCAGGGTATTGATGATTCGTATGCTGCAAGACTTCAAACTCAATTATCAAATGATAAAGAACTTAAAAAACTAGACGATGGTCTTCAAGATAGTAATCGGATGCTCAATGAAGTTAGAAAGAGTGGAAATAAAAAAGACATCTATGAGTATGAACAGTTAATCATAGAACAGCAAAAAGATAGAACCAAATATATCCAAGCACAAAAAGAAATCTTTAATCAGATGATTGAAGAAGAGAAACAATCTATTGTAGATAAGAACGAAACAGAAATTAATATTCGTGATGAGTATAATGACATATTAAAACAAGGTTTAAAAGATGTTTCAGAAGACAACGGACAATTCTTTACTGATTTTAAAAAGATATTTGGAGTTGACCTTCAAGGCCCATTAGATAGTGCAGTAGAGTGGACAAATGCATTCGGTAGAATGTTTTTTAAGAATGAAGACCTAGTTGGTGATATCTTTAGTGGATTATCTAGTTTTAAAGAAAAGGCTATCAATGGTCTAACCAATGGTTTAAAAAGTCTACCTGATCTTGGTAAGAAAATGATGAATGCAATAGGTGGTAGTATGGCAGCTATAGGTGGGGTAGTTGCAAAAGGTGTTGATGCAACAGTTTTAGGTATACAGAAGAGTTGGTCTTTTGTAAAAGATAAGGCATCATCTTTAGCAACTGCAACTGGTGACATGATCGGTAAGGCAGGTGGTGCAATCAAAAAAGGAGCAGCTACAGTAGCAAAAGGTGCTGCTAATATGATAAAAGCAGCTGCTTCTTTCCTTGCAGCTTCATTTACTGCATTGATGAGTGGTCTTATGTTCCTTGCACCATATATCTTAATCGGTGTTGCAATCGTAGCACTCGTAGGTGCATTAATCGCAGGTGCAATGTGGTTAGAAGAAAAGACTGGTATATTCAGTGGTCTGTTTGAAACCGTCAAATCATACTTTATGAATATCATAGAAGCAATAGGTAGAATATTTGGTGGGTTCTATGACTTCTTTGCAGGACTGTTTACTGGTGACTTTGATAGAATGTTCGGTGGTCTAAAGGATATCCTTGGTGGACTATGGGATTTAATTAAAGCACCTTTCACGGCAATTGGAGACTTCTTTAAGAATGTATTTGGTGTTGACATCGGTCAAATCCTAGTAGACTTTGCTAAGAAGGTTCTACCTGATTGGGTATTGAACTGGTTAGGTTGGGGTGGTGGAGAAGACTCTGCACCTGACATGCAAAACACTGATGACCCTGGCTCTGAACAAAATGCTCGTGAGTTATCTCAAGCAGAAAGACAAGCTGAATGGGAAAGACGAAGACGAGAAGGAAACAGACGAGAGTTAGGTGGTAGAAGAGAAGGTTTCATGGGAATAGGTTCTGAGACTGACGAAGAATATAACCAAAGACTTGCAAAAGAAAATGAAAATAGATCACTTCTTAAAGATCAAATTAATATTAAGAGACAAGAAGAACTACTAAGAGTAGGTGATAATGCAGAAATGCAAGCTGCCATCAATGCAAGATATGATGAGATGTCAGCAAACGCAGATGCTGGTGTTGACTTGTTTAGAATATCTCGTCAGGTTGGTTTTCAGGGTCAGTTTGAAAGAGATATGGGTAACGTTGATGTTGATCAAATCAGAGCTGCTATTAACCCTATGGAAACTGCACCTGGCGTGAATCCTACCCCAGTTGAAGTTCAAGAAGCTTCAGGTCGTGGTGGTGAGATTGGTCAAGCAACTCAAGATGTTGCAGATGCACAATCAGATGTTAACATGCAAGTAAACACCGTCCAACAGAATACTAACAATGTAAGTAATAGTTCAACGGTGACTGCATCAACAGGTAGAACTAGAAATTCTGACCCAACTGCTAGTCGAGTTGCAGCTGTTCCTGCATAACCTCACGATTAATCTTACTACGATTATATTTCGTTTTATCAGGATGAACACTGGTCAGTCCGTGTTTAGGAGTTTCCTTACGAACTTTAATCTTTATTTTCTTGCTGAAAATAGAATCCCAGTTTGAATCGAATTTGTCTTTAGAAACAGAACGAGGTCTCTGTTTTGAACCTTTACCACTCATGACTACCTCTTACGATATCCTTTAACTGATTCTCGTTTTGCTAATAGTTTCTTACGTCTTTTAATATCTTGATTTCTCTGATTACGTTTTGTTGCAGGTTTCTCATAGTATTCTCTATCTCTAACCTCTTGAACGATGCCAGCTCGTTCACAGGTTTTCTTCCACCTACGTAGCATCTTGTCGAATGGTTCAACGAATTTTGATTTTGGATTTGTTCTTGGTGTTACACTTGGCATAATTTTCTCATAAATTTAAAGTTGTGAAGTCGCCCCGAACTCTGTTACAGCAACCCGCTCTTCACCGAACACCCCGCGTGTTTTGCTGGTGTTCTTGCCCCTACTAAGCACCCCCTTTTTATCCACGGTCTTAGTCGCTGGTGGTTGTCTTTATCACGGACACACATAATTATAACAACCACCCCCCAACTCAAGAATTAGTCGTTAGCTAATCTCTTGAAGTAGTCCATCGCATCATCACCATCATCTTCGTCTGATGATGAGTCAACTGATGGAACTACAGGTTCATCTGCAACTGCACTGTTAACATTTGACCAAGGCACTTCGTCAAAGTCTTCTGCAACAGATTCAGCAGTTGAAGTAGATACTCCACCTGAGAGACCTAATACACGATCAAGTTTCTCTTTGAGTTCTTCATAAGTTTTAAACTCATTTGGTGCAACAATCTCTTTTAAAGAATGTGCATTATTATATATCTGAGTTAGCTTATTTTCGTCATCAAAAAGTGGTGCAATTGAATCGAACTCTGATTTATCATAGTTCCAATAACCATCAACCTTTCTGATTTTGATTTTGAAGTTTGCACCTTCTCTCAAGTCAAAAGGATTGATTGCCTGTTCATCTTCGAATGCAGGTGAGATTGCTTCTTTGAGTTGTTCAAAGATTTTCTTACCGAATTTGAAGAGGAATACTTTACCTTCGTTGTCAGGATTTTTAGGGTCAGAAACAACAAAGACATTAGACACATAGTGTAAACGTCTTTTCTGTTTACGAGCCTGTTCCTTATTTGCTTCAATCCCAGTGTTCCACAACTGAGTGTTGTATTCAGACACGGGGTCTTGTTTATTGAGAGTAGTCAAAGACTTCTCAATATACCAACCACCAGGCCCTTGAAATCCGTGATCCCAATATGAGACCCATGGCATTTCTTCACCTTCGGGAGTAGGTAGGAAACGAACTACTGCAAACCCATTACCACTCTTGTCGAGTTCAGGTTTCCAATATCTATCGTCATTGTAGGATTTTTTCTCTCCACTGGCTGTGGGAGTTGCTGCTTCCATTGCAGCTCTGAGCTTATCTAATGATGTCATTGTATTCTCCTATCTTATTAAGCATCGTATTGCATTTTATTAAGACTACATCTGTAGTCCACCATCTTATTATACACAATTAAGGTCAACTCTACAAGAGGGTTTTTCCTAAAAAGTGCAAATATATTTATATGAAATGTGTTCTTGAAAATTGTTTTTTTATATATAACTGTGTTATCTTCCACAGGGGGGATAATATACATTAAGAACACAACTCAATTAACTTCTGTTTATACCTGTTGTGGTCGTAACTCAAAAAGGTTTTATACTTATTAATCTTAGTATGCACCTCAGGGTATACCACATTTTCCGAAATCAACTTTTCCCAGTCTTTCGTAAATCCGATAATCTCATCCATAATGCATAGTGTCTGTAAACTAATTTGTTTACTGAGGTATGCTTTCAGAAGACGAGGGTGTTGTCCTTTGTCTACCTTTAGTAGTGTATCAATCTTAAACTTTCTAATCTGATCAGCTACTTCCGTTTCAAACATATAGAACTGTTTCTGTTTTAATTTTTTCCATTCCTTGTAGACCTTATCAGATTCTTCACTGAGTAGATCACCCACCCATTGATCTTTAACTGATAGATTTGCAATATAAAAATCTTGTAGTTCTTGTTTGTATGTCTTAAACAGTTTACCGAAATGATACTTATCTTTTCGTTTAAGAAAGGAATTGATATCTGCTTTTACTTGACCGTTGTATTTTACAAAGTCATAATCCTTGGAATAGAAGTGTAGTTTTATTCCAAGGTATAAAGTGTATGCATCGTATCCTTCTCTACTTGTCATCTACTTAACCAGTGTTATACCAGTTGTAGCTTGTAAGTGTGCATCTGCAACCTTCTTAGATGAAGGAGTCATAAACACATACTGATTGAATATCACGTGTGTAGGATTCTCTTCTCCTGTAGCTGCAATACCTTTTGCAAATCCCATACTTCCATCTTGTGGGTTCTGTAGAATCATTCTAGGGTTTTCCATTTCAACACTTGCATTTCCGTCATCAGAAATTGCAAGGAGTTTACCAACATACTCACCACTGATTGTCACTACTGTGACGATATCACCTTTTACCATTGCCATAATATATTCCTATTCGTAGAAACTTGTGAGGGTTCCTTGTGAGTTTCGTCCCCTGTTAACCAAGTTCATTTTTGTTGCTTCTGCTTCGAGTTTCTCTCTAAGAGGATTAGTTAAAAGTCGTTTTGCAGACTCAGGTTCAAGTAGATGTTCTTCACACACTTTAAGTATTGCACTCATTACATCGGCCTTACCACCTGCCATTAGTTTTTCTACTTTATCAGAGAAATCTTTTCTAGTCAGCATCGATCACCTCATACTCATATTCGGTGCAACCTTTTCTTTCAGACCACCAGTCGATATCTTCTTCTTCGATACATTCAGCTTCACTAACTCTTTCCCAACAGATATCGTCTTTCTCATCGTCACCAGTTGTTCCTTCTGCAATGTATTGTCTTAACTCTTCTTCTGAGATTACTTCTTCACCATCCCAGTTAGTCGTTGATGTCACCATCACTTTTCTAACAGAGACTTGATGAAATTCGTTTTGTTTAAATTTTACTTCAGCCATTATGCATCCCCCTTTAGTTGTGCAAGTTGTTCTGCTTGGTAGTTAGAGATAACTTCCCAAACATTATCATAGTATGCTTCTTGAATTGCATCGTGGTCAATGAGTTCATAAAATTCTTCTGCATTTGCAATCACTTCTTCTTTAGTGACACCTTCATCTTCTGCAACTACTTCTAGTGCAGAATTAAATTCTTCACTATACTCTTCTGTCCACAGTTCAAAGATTTCTTCTGCTTCTAGTTCAACACCATCGATGCAAGACTCATAAGAATCAGTTTCAGGATTGAACACTGGTTCCCAAAAGTAGACACCTGCAAAGTTAGGTGATTCATCTGCAAAGTGAATCTGTGCAGTTGCCTCAGGTGACACTTTCAATAGTGCATTGTGTAGTGCTTCTACATAGTCCGTAGGTGGACTCCATGCACTTTCACCATACACACTAAAGGTGTTTCCACCATCTATAAGATACCCATCGGTATCATCAATCGTTGCCCACTTAGGGCCACACTCAAATAGATTCTGACCTTCAAACTCTGTTTGATGTAGATCATCCTTACCCTCAAAGATACCTTCGAGAAATGCTTTTCCTTCGTCATTAACTTTCTCAAAGTCAAAACTATAGGTCACATGATTTGCCATAATTATACTCCGTAAAGATTGTAGTATTGTCGTCTTAGTTGTTGTAGTTCTTCGACATAGTCTACAGGGTCACAAGAGAACAGTTGACAATTCCCATCGGGTAGTGCAACAATAGCTGTGCATTCATCAATAGGATGGCCCGTCAACTCTTCCACCATAATTGCATAAGCAGTCATTTGTAAAAAATAACCTTTTGCATATTTTTCTTCCTTCCATTTGCCAGAAGTTTTGAAATCGATAATTTGAAGTGCATCATCAAATAAACCTATACAGTCTACTCGTCCTGCCATTCTTAACATGTCTGAATAAAGAGGTGACTCAATTGATAATGGTGAAATGTCATCAAGAATGGGTTGCACTCCTTTAAACATTGCTTCCTCAATTAGATTGTCAAACTCCAAAAAGGGGACATCCTTACGAAGATAGTGTTCAACCTTTTCGTGAAATTTTGTCCCACGTGTGGTTGCAGCTTTGGTGATTCGGTTTGCTTCTTCTTCACCAACTCGTTGTCTCCATAGTTTGATTTGTTCCCTAGAGTGTAGACCTGTAACAGTTGTTACACTAGGATATTTCTGACCATTTTGATCAATGTAGTATCTCTTACCTTCAAATTCTGTAGTTTCTAGTTGTATATTTTCAAGTTCTTCAAAACTGAAGGGGTCAGTCCTCACTATATTCATTATTATATTCTACTTTGTTTTGGACTGTTTGTCCATATGTTTTTTAATTATATTTACGGACTTCTCTCGTTTGATATCTTTAGTCCCGTGTCTTTCATGGACAACTGAGCCAGGATGTGCATCACCTATCTTGGATAACACTTCTTTCATGCCATTATCAGTTTTGATACGGTCACCATGTCCCCCAACAATTTGGAACCCAGTGATACGTTGTTCTAGGTGAGGATTGGATTGTTTGAACTCGTCCAACTTGGTGTAGGACATTAGATGTTCTTCAATTTCACTTGTGTTAGTATTATAGAATACGTATGTTGGCACTATGCACACTCCATCATAAATTGTGGGACTGGTCTATTAGTCCACTTTGCAAATCCACTCTTGTGAACTTTGTAGTATTTATGGTATGCTTTTATAGTGTTTTTGTCCTTGACATCATCGGGCATTGCCTGAGGTGGTTCAAAGAATTTAGTTTTAGGAATATTCTTTGGAACACTTGTTAACACATCCTTGAGTTTGTCAAAGGTCATGTGTATCTTTCCATAACGATAAGTGTATTCGAATGATAGTAGTTGCCACAGTTTCAAAAGGAACTGATAGTTCTCTACACTTTCACGAACCCACTTGGCTGATGGATGATTGATGTGGGATGCTTTGTATAAAGTGTTCTCCATCATCGTATCATCCATCTTCCAACGTTTGATTCTTCTACCGTTTGAAGTTTTATCGTAGTATTCAGTTCCATCTAACACACGATGTGCAGTGGATAGAAGTTGAGCATACTCGATAATCATTTTGACTACGTGTTTATCCAAGTGCATTTCTGCACACACTTGGGGGTCTTCATTTAGGTAGAATATATTCATTAGTTTACCATACCGTCCATTTGAAGTGCTTCATCAATTGAATGTTCACTACTAACATAAGTATGTGGTTTACCAACAACTTCTTGAACTCTAATCACCTTAGTTGGGGTTTCATTATTATGTTGTGCATAGAACCCTATAATCTTAACAGTTTTTAAAAACTTTTCGGGTATTTGAAGTTTTCTAAAATTATCAAAGGCAAGTTTTGCAGATGATTTTAATTGTTTCTTACCACCAAAAAGTGCATTACCTCTAGAGGTGTTTAATTTCTCTTGAGAAATTGCAAAGTTACTGTTGTTGACTCTCAATATAATGTTGGTTGTGATACCACTATTTGCATTGTAAGCTATCGTATCAAAAAGATAACGATCAATCAAACCAATTTCAACAGTGATGATATCATTCCTTCCATCAATACCTAGGTGTTTTCTAGCATCAATTACTTCATCTGTTCCTGCAAGTGTTTTAAACATACCTGTAATTATTCCTTCACCCAATTTTTCTTGAATGAGTTTTAACACCTTACCTTTTGTGGTATCAGAAATGTTGTGTTTATAAGAAGTAATGTAGTCATAACATTTTTTCTTTTGATAATTTTGTTGCATTGGGTCAAATACTTTTAACCACTTTTCATTATTTACTATTCTAGAATAAAGTTTTGATGCTAACTCTCCATTGGTTAATGCAAACTCAGGTGGATGGTCATTAGATTGAGTCGATAACATATCATAAATGGTTGCGTCATCCTCATTGCCGTCTACATCTAGTATTAGACCATCACAAATATCAGCTTTCCAATTCAGGTCTTGTTTTGCAACAAAACGATGATCACCTGCTGCTAACACTTTTTTAAAGTGTCCTGTAAGATGAATTAATATGGGTAGTGGTAGATCATATCTAAATCCACCTTGAAAAGAGTTGATCAAAGCCTTAACTCTTTGTTCTGTTGCAGAGTTACTCTTTGTTTGTTTCCCTACTATATGTGCTGGTGTGATATCTGTCATTCTGTAAAATTGTCTCTTAACAACTTTTGATAGAATATCATAGTCTTTTGATATTTGACCAGTTTCTTTTGCTTTCTTTTGAATATCTCTAAGAAGTTTTAGAAACCTTTCAACGGGGTATTCTTCTAGTGATCTATCTAAAGAGAGTTGTGGGTTAAGTATTGAAAGGTCTTCACCTTTGGGTTGTATTTTTGTTGTTCTGCCTGTAGTGGAAGGCCCATAGCTACTAACAGAACGTAAGTTACTTACGTTTGACATTTTTAAATCTCCTGTCATTTCACTCAGGACTTGATATCTAATATCGTCTAGAGTGTGCCGTCATTGAACTATACAGTTTGATGATTGGCGGTTAACAAAGATAGAATTATTTCTATCCATTTATATTT
>Ga0222714_10000571_pt1 | contig 42383 bp, 32 predicted proteins | sample C33_3DmetaG_FD_165048 | JGI IMG/M metagenome (GOLD analysis project Ga0222714, IMG submission 165048) | Estuarine water microbial communities from San Francisco Bay, California, United States - C33_3D | ecosystem: Environmental > Aquatic > Marine > Unclassified | place: USA: California...
AGGGAATTCTCGTTTTATTTCTGTAATTGATTGCTCACCTTTAGCAATATTTCGCACTGCTAATATAACTTGTGCATTTTTTGAGGCTAGCACTCTTGCTGCTTCTTTGCCCAACCCACTTGTGGCTCCGGTTATGATAATTACCTTTCCTTTTTGATCGGGTATGTGTGTTGAATTCCAGATTTTCATTTTACTAACGATTTATTTTTTTTAGTTCTTTGAAGGCGAAATACGCAAAAATCAGTGTTAGTATGCCTCTTGTTGAATCAACCAAAAGACCATCAATAGTTTGGGTGAAAAGAAAGGAAACGACACCAAAGGAGACTTTGTAAATACCAATGAAAGTCCCTAAGTAAAAGCCATAAATGTTTTGTCTTCTAATCCACACTATTGAAAGAATTGCAACAACCACAGAAAATAGCACTTGCATACCAATGACTATGGTCAGATTCTGCATACTCGGATTGTAGGAAAGATTGAATCCGTTAACTAAAATTAAATGTGGTGAAAATAACATCGAAAAACCTATAAAACTGGCAAACAGAACTTGAATGACAAGTATTGTGATGAATAGATGTTGACCAATTTTTGAATTAGAAGATCCCCTGTTGTTTTGGATTGTTTTCATATACATTGTTTTGTAGCAAAATTATAAGGCAGGTTCCACAGTGATGAACAGATATCACTTAATGTTGAATACATTTAGCAGGTTGTGGTAAAACCAACTCAATGTTTGTATAAAATTTCTCTAATCACACTTCTGGAAATGCAAAAAGCCAGTCTAGATGTCTGGCTTTTTCAAGTAAAAAACAATATCCATCATCCGCCGCCGCAATGTAACGGACGAACCTAATTTGGTAGGGTTTAACCCTATTCTTCAGTTTTAAGGTATTTCTTACCGTTTTTAATGTAGATAGAATTCACTGGATAGCTTGCCAAATCAACAATTTCTCTTCCTAAAAGATCATAAGATTTATCGTTGTATTTATACCAACAATCCCAGTTATCATGATAGGTATTTGACTCTGAAACAGTTTCTTGAATCGTTGCAGATAAACAATCATTCAGATTGGTTCCAAGTCTAACCCAGATGGAATTATTTACACTAAAGTTCAATATGTTGCTATCACATTCAAAAGTAATGTGGCTTATTGAATAATTTCCAAAATTGAGGTCAACTGTCATTGTATCATTCATAAATGTAAAATCATTCACTCCTGGAATATGGTTTCCGTCTGCAGCTTCATATGTATTATAAAGTGAATCACAGTTTTGATTTCCAGAGCAATAATAGGTATACTTTTTCCCATCTTCCAGGATATATAACACATTTGGAAATCCTTCTGGAATCCATTTACCATCAACTGCGGCAGTACTTTGGGCAAACGTGCTAATAAATAGGTTCAAAAATAAGATGAGGGAAAATACACTTTTAAATAAGGTTGTTTTTTTCATGACTTTTAATTTTAAAATTTAGTACAAAACTACCATCAGACCTCAGAAACTACTTCACTCCTTCGGGTGAAAACACGCACTCACATATGTGAATCAGGGCTTTTATCTACATTTTTCGATTTTGATCGGTCAATAACCTCTCGGATCAAAGCAATTTTTCGGTATTTAGTTTCTTTAATTTCAAAATACTGATACATCCGTTTTAAAGATGAACCTATACCATCAAAGCTCATATACGCTTTTTCTGCAATGTCCCGATTAGAATAAGTGGGGTCCTCAAGAAGAATAGTCAATACTTTCCAATCGGTTTCATTCAGTTTTCGTCCGATTGATTGCTCAACGATTACTTTGTTAAATTGAAAATCATTCGAATTGTTAATTATTCTGTGATTGTCTTCTTTTTTTAATTTTTCAATTTCATTAAGAAGCTTTTCACGTTCCTGTTTATTCTTTTGTTTGGTTCGTTGTATATAAAAAATAACTACTATAATCACAATGAAGAATAAAGTAACTAGAATAATGATTTGTTTTAGTTGATGTATTCTGATTTCCTTTTTTTCTGCTTCATTCTGGAAAGCGACATCAGCCAATTTCATTTCGACATCTTTATCATATGCCAATCGAATGGCATTAAAACCATTAATTTCCTTTTGAAGACTATCGTTATAGCGAACATAAATCTCGTATTTAGCAAGTGCAAGATTTGATTTTCCCAATTGCTTATAACAGTTGTATTGTACACGATATAAATCGCACAATAATTTGTTATCCTTACCATTCACGATTTCCGATTCAAGCTCTGTACTGATTTCTAAACCTTTATGTGGTTGTTCTTTAGCAAGTAGATCTGCAAGTATCAATTTTGTTTCCAAAACACTCGTTGAATTTTTGAGCTCGGTATGAAGATCAATACTTTTTTGAACGTATTGTAGGGCTTCTTTTTGTTGGCCAATGTCTTTGTATAACAACGCTAAATTGGAATATAGATCTGCCACATAAAATAGTGCCTTTTCATTTAACAGGATTTTTAGTCCTGACAAATAACATGATTTTGCTTTTTCCCAATTTGTTAATTTATAGTATGCCCAACCCATATTTGTGTGAAGGATTCCTTTCGTTCTGTCTTCGATTTTATTGAGCTCAAGTGATTTCTTAACGGGTTCAAAATATTCTAAGGCTTTTTTGTAATCCTGAATGAGAAGAAAAACATTGCCAATACTAGTCATCGCTCGATTTACGCCTTTTTCATCCCCAATTTCTTTATATGAATTTAATGCTTTGGAGAAATTGTTAATGGCAAGAATATAATCTCTTTGATAAACGTAGATATTACCTTTATTGCCTAAAATGTCCGCGATAAAAAGACTATTATTTAGTGTTTTTGCAATTTCTTCTGCTTTCGAATAGGTTTGCATCGCTTGTGGATACAATCCCTTTAATCTTAGGACGTTTCCTTTTCTTTTATATGCTTCAAATAACTGGGTTGGTTGTTTTTCAGTCGTTGCTAATTTAATGTGGTATTCGATGTAGCTCAGTGCAGAATCGGGATATTGTAAGTGATTTAAATTGTAGTAATCATCTAAGGCTTTAAATCGAAGATGAATTGGATTTTCCCTATTTACCCAAATTTGTTTTAAGGATATACTTTTATTCGATTGAGAAAAAATAATCAGCTGAAAACAAGTGATGAAAAGGGTAAAAAATAAAAGTTTCATTGGTTGGGCTGAAGCTGACTTCGAAGTGACGATTAGACCTTATTTCTTAATTGCCTTTTTTGTAATGAATTGGTCATCCACTTCAAGTTCTATAAAGTATATTCCTGAAGGAAATGGGGACAAGTCTAACTCCATTTGATTTGCTGAATTTATTTTTTCAGAAGTCAAAAGTTGACCCAAGTTGTTTCTAATTGCAACAGTGGTGGGTTTACCTTCTTTCAATGAAATAAAAAGTGGTCCATCAGATGGATTGGGATAGATAGAAAAAGAGGATGAAAATTCTTCACTCAAACCTACGGCTTCATATTCGACACAGATATTATCAACCACATAATCATTGTGGAAGGATGCGCCAATTCCAATCGAATCAACAACGCCTGTAATAGTTACAATTCCACCATTAACTAAAGATGTGGTATCATAGGTTAAGGTATAATTCCCTTGCGACCATACTTGAATATCCTCCATAATTATTTTTTCGCCGTACGAATTGTAATCAAATGTTATGGTTTTGAACCCATTTGATAAATCATTCAAAAGAATATTCGTTTTTGCATATGCCCATTGTATTTTACTCCCGCTAAAATTGTCATTGCCATAAATTCCATTCCAAGAAGCGAGCGGACCTATAGTAACTTCTGCAAGAGGAGCGCCCATAAAACCATCTATAAATCGAAACGCAATGTCTGATTCAGAATAAATAATCTCATTGGATGAAGAGGTGAAGGAAGCATTTGAAGATTCAAAAGTGACACAAGCTGTTTGCGCAACACCGATTAATGGTGTCATTAGTATAGATAAAAGAAGTGTTAACAAAAAACGTTGGTTATACATAAATTAAAAATTTAGTCTAAAGACGAACATTCTGATTTATTGGTTGCTCACGAAAGTTTAAATGGTACCAGAAATATTGCATCAATATCAGAGATTTCCAAGGTATTTACCAAAAAAAAGACCTTTTCATTCCATCAGAAAAAGGATATTCTTACCCATTTCATTCACACCATTATATTATCATACAACAGTACCAAGAAGGTTCATGAATTACACCTTTTCCTTAAAATTCCATTGATTTTCGAGGGTATAAACCACCCTTTTGATAAAAACGTCCCGAAGAAAAACCTTCTGAAACCCTCTAAAAAACTGATAGACCAACCAAATACCCGTTCGTTCTATTCCACCGTCACTGACTTGGCCAAGTTTCTAGGTTGGTCTACATTACAGCCGCGCATGACGGCAATGTGATATGAGAGCAATTGGAGCGGAATAGTTGCTAATAGAGGCACTAAGAATTCATCTACCTCTGGGATTTCAATCACGTGATCGGCCAAGTGTTGTACTTGCTCATCGCCTTCTGTGACAATGGCAATGACTTTTCCTTTGCGCGCTTTGACTTCCTGGATATTAGAAACTACTTTTTCGTAGGAAGTTCCATGCGTTGCAATGACAATAATCGGCATGTTTTCATCGATCAAGGCAATCGGACCATGCTTCATTTCTGCTGCCGGATACCCTTCGGCGTGTATGTAGGATATTTCTTTGAGCTTGAGTGCTCCTTCAAGAGCAACCGGAAATGAGCTTCCTCTTCCTAGATATAAAGCATTGGCAGCATCTTTGTAAATGGCAGAAATTTTCTCAATTGCTTTGTCCGATTCCAGTACGCGTTTGACTTTTTCGGGTATAGCTTCTAATTCAGCCAATAGCTGACGAAACTTAGAGTCAGAGATAGTGCCTTTTTTATGAGCCAAAGACAGGGCCATGAGGGTTAGCACTGTCACTTGCGCTGTGAATGCTTTAGTGGAGGCTACGCCAATTTCTGGGCCCGCATGGGTATAAGAACCTGCATCGGTGATTCTAGCAATCGATGAGCCCACCACATTGCAAATTCCAAGTATCGTAGCGCCTTTTGATTTGGCTAATTCTAAAGCGGCAAGTGTATCGGCAGTTTCGCCAGACTGCGAAATTGCTATCACTACATCATTCTCATTGAGTATCGGATTGCGGTATCGGAATTCACTGGCATATTCCACCTCCACATTGATGCGCGCTAGATCTTCGATGAGGTATTCACCAACAAGACCAGCGTGCCAGGAAGTGCCACAGGCAACGATAATCAATCTATTGGCCGAGATCATTTTTTGTTCGTAATCACGAAGCCCTCCTAGCGCCACCCATGCTTCTTCGGAATTTAAGCGCCCTCTAAAACAGTCGTGTATAGAACGAGGTTGCTCGTGAATTTCCTTGAGCATAAAATGCTCATAGCCACCTTTTTCAAGTGCTTCTAACTCCAATTCTAATTCTTGAAAAAACGGTGTTTTTTGCTGATCGGCGATGTCGTAAAGTTTTAATCCGTCATGTAAATCAATAACAGCTACTTCTTCGTCGTCTAGATAAACCACTTTTTTAGTATATTCTACAATTGGCGTGGCATCTGAGGCGCAATAATAAGATCCATCTGAACCTATACCTACAACCAGAGGGCTACTTTTACGGGCAGCCACCAATCTATTCGGGTAGTCTGATGACATTGCTACAATTGCATAGGCGCCAACCACATGATTGAGTGCCAATCGCAGTGCTTCACCAAACCAAACGTTTTCTTTTTTTTGAATATAATCAACCAAGTGCACAACTACCTCAGTATCCGTTTCGCTTTTGAAAACGTAACCGTTTTTGAGTAATTCTTTTTTAAGCACATCGTAATTCTCAATGATTCCGTTATGGATTAGGGCAATCTTCCCATCCATTGAGGTATGCGGATGCGAATTAAGGTCTGAAGGCTCGCCATGTGTGGCCCAACGGGTATGCCCAATTCCTGCATGCCCAGTTTTTTGTTGATCTGCAGCGTAATCTTCTAGGTTACTCACCTTTCCAACGCGCTTGAAGACATTTAATTCGCCATTGTTTAACAAAGCAACCCCTGCGCTGTCATAACCTCGGTATTCTAATCTTTTGAGTCCTTTAATGATAACTGGATAGGCCTCGTTCTTTCCAATGTAAGCAACAATTCCACACATAATCAGTAGGTTGTATAGGTAACGACAAGCTTTGGAGCTTTTTTATTTGTGGTTTGAGAGCCATTAAAAACAATGCGTTCTGCAGAATTTCTAAAAAACAAAGGCGAAATCACTATGCCTGTATTTTCTAATTTTCCGTTGACCAACGATTGTACATAGGCCCGAATATCTAAGTCAAAACGCTTATTTGATTCCGAATACAATCCTGCTATTCCCAGCGAAGTATAATGAGCATCGGTTGCAGCTAATTTACTTGCTGCAGTGACTCTTGCGCCTGGTTTGTATCGGTATCCTGTTTGAAATTGTACAGGCAAAAGTAAATCGGCACGGTGGATGATAATATTGCTCGGTAAGGCATCAAGACCTGGTATTTTTACCATGGCCCGAAGCTTGTTTGCTTGAGCATAAAAAGCATTTTGCCCGAGCGTTGAATCTGCAAGCAGTGCTGAAACAGGAGTATTGTCTTGTGTATGAGTTACTTGTGAAAAGTCTGCACAATTTGAATTGATGGTAAGATCGTAAGTTTTTGATACACCGGCCTGCTTAAAGTAAATTGTAAGTTTAGAAGCCGCATTGTTATTGATATTGAAATAAAGTATGGCCCCTTTACCGCTTGTTTGATTTGAGTTATTGGTAGTGATCTTCAATCCTTTGAAGAAATCTTGAAAGGCAGGGTTAGAAGCAAAGGTCGACGGATTGTTTGAGGATTCATTGATGAAATTCCAAGCGCGCATGGTATCGAGATGAATACGCAGTTGTGGATTGACCGCAGCGCCGGCAATAATTGCATCGTTGATTGGATCCGGAACGATATTTCCTTGACCCGCTGCCACCCAATTGGAAGATTGTGTAGGGAGGCTTGAAAACTGATAATACTTTACTTCCGAATCATTTTCAATAGAATCCAAGAGTTCATAAACCTCAAAATTTTGTGCACTCAGATCGCCATAGTACCCGACATATTCCAAGGCCATGACAAATGAATCTATAGAAATTAAACTTGGATCGCCAAAGTCAGGATTGAGGCCTGGAAGACGGAATTCTGTATAAATTGAGGCTTCCACTTTTCCAAATTTCGGATCGACATAGGAGCCTAGCAACACATTAGATGCGTTTTTAGTTTCCGTAGAATCTTCAATGATAGAATAGGTGAATAGTGAGAAAGTATCGGTGGTAATACCATTGAGTAGGGCATTTGGATCAATGATTTCTTTGCCCAACCCTGAATTTTGCTTAGTACAAGCAGTTTGCACTAACCACATGAGCAATAGTACGGCCAATATCCTCATGCGTTTAGGCTAAAACGTTGGTATCTATAACTTTATCGAAGAACGCTGAAAGTTCTTTGCCTTGATGCTCTTCTGCAAAATAAGGAAGCTTCAAAATTGTAGAAGCATCATAGATGTCTTGGAGGGGCTGAGGTAAGGATTCACTAGCAATATTTACACCATCGCAATGCGAGATGATTACCTTGGTGAGGTTTTCGCAGCTTGTGTCTTTGAGTGCAGCGGTGAGGTCTTCAGGGAAGCCATCAAAGGCCAGTTTTTCAGCAAAACGAGGATCCCAGGGTTGGTCAAAGGACTCATTGTAAAGACTATAAACGACTTTCGTCTCTTTAAAATGAGGATCCTTGTTAAAGATATATTTGATGTACAAGGCCATAATGCCTGTCAACCATCCGTGACAATGGATCACATCTGGCTGCCAACCTAATTTTTTTACAGTTTCTAAAACCCCACGACAAAAGAACATGGCTCGTTCATCGTTGTCGGGATGAAAGGTTCCATCTTCTTCTTGAAGACAAGTTTTGCGCTTGAAATAATCGTCATTGTCAATGAAATAGACCTGCATTCTTGCCGCCGAGATAGAGGCCACCTTGATGATCAGTGGATGATCGTGGTCATCTATTGAAATGTTCAATCCGGACAGGCGAATGACTTCGTGTAGTTGATGTCTTCTTTCATTGATTGCGCCAAAACGAGGGGTGAAAACGCGAATTTCTTTACCCGCATCCTGAACCGCTTGGGAGATACGACGAGCGCTACCAGAAATTTCAGATTTGGGTAAAAAAGGAAAGATTTCTTGAGAAATAAAAAGGATTTTCTTTTTTTCCATTTATATAAATATGCTAGCAAATTTACGAAATAAAGATGAACTAACCTAAAAAGCAATAGCTTTGTCCGATTCTAAGTAATAGTTTCGACGAAGCATGCAAACCTTTGTTACAAGAGAAGAAATAACCCACTGGCGCCAACAAAAGTTGGCTTTGGGCCAATCTGTTGGTTTTGTTCCCACAATGGGCGCCTTACACAAAGGGCATCTCTCGCTCGTGGAGCAAGCATCGAAAGAAAATGAGGTGGTTATAGTTTCGATTTTTGTCAATCCAAAGCAATTCAATATTGATGCAGACCTTGATCAATACCCACGAATGATTGAGGCCGATTTAAAACTTTTAAAAAAATTCGATCACATTGTTGTTTTCCTTCCTAGCGAAAGTGAAATGTACCCTGAAAACCAGCCTTTTGAACCGATGCCTTTGGAGCGTATTGGTCAGCTAATGGAGGGCGCACACAGGCCAGGTCACTTTGAAGGGGTGGTGCATGTGGTGCATCATCTTTTTGATTTAATTGCGCCAAACAAAGCTTATTTCGGACAAAAAGATTTTCAACAGCTAGCAGTCATACGTCAACTCAACGCCTACTATCAGTTTGGAATTGAAATCATAGGTTGCCAGACAATAAGAGAAGCCAATGGTTTAGCCATGAGTAGCCGTAATCTTCGCCTCAATGAAGCCCAGCGTGAACAAGCGGCAGCGATTTACAAAGCTTTATGTTATATCAAAAAACAAGTTGGCCACATGCCAATTGAATTGGCGAAGAAAAATGCAATGGAGCAAATTGAAAATGCTGGATTAAAACTTGAATACCTTGAGATTGTAGACCCATTGACCCTTGATGCCTGCATTGATTGGCAGTCTTTGCAAGTTTGTTGTATTGCCGCTGTTTGTGGGGGAATACGCCTTATTGACAATATGTTGTATGAATCGGTTCTTTGATGTAATTTTGCCGCGCAAAGTATTATGTATATCAACGTCCTTAAATCGAAAATTCATAGAGTTCGCGTAACGCAAGCAGACCTGAACTATATTGGAAGCATCACCATTGATGAAAACCTCATGGATGCAGCTAACCTCATTGAGGGTGAGCGTGTTCAAATTGTAAATATCAATAACGGTGAAAGGTTTGAAACCTATGTAATTAAAGGTGATAGAAACTCCGGAATGATTTGCTTGAATGGGCCTGCTGCCCGAAAAGTTGCCATCAACGATATCATTATTATTATAGGCTATGCGATGCTCGAATTTGAAGAAGCTAAAAAATTCAAGCCTGCCTTGGTTTTCCCAAATGAACAAACTAACTTGCTCTCGTAATTATACATGAGCAATCGTTTAGAAAACTTACAAAACAAAGTGCTAACTTGGCAAGAGGCACTACAACTACGTGGTATTTGGCAACTCAAGAATCAAAAAGTTGCTTTTACAAACGGTTGTTTTGACATCTTGCATCTAGGTCATATCAGCTACCTTTCTCAAGCCGCAGATTGCGCCAATAAACTTATTGTTGGTCTCAATACAGACAGTTCTGTCAGACAATTAGAAAAAGCACCTAACCGCCCAATCAACGAAGAAAATGCACGAGCACTTGTGTTAGCAGCACTTTCTTTTGTAGATGCTGTAGTTCTTTTTGATCAAAATACACCTTTAGAACTTATCGAAAAACTACAACCAGATGTACTCATTAAGGGTGCGGACTACAATGTAAATCAAAACGACACCACTGCCAAAGATTACATCGTGGGGTCAAACGAAGTACTAAATTATGGGGGCGTTGTAAAGACCATTCCATTGGTTGAAGGTTATTCTACTACATCAATCATTGCTAAAGGAAAATAAATCAACCCCCTATTTTAATTTCCACCTTGTTTTGCTCCTGTTGTTCTTGCTTCCATTTATCCAATTGTTGTTTGAGTTTTCCGTTTTTAGTTGGCTTCTGGTCTTGAGGTGAAGTTTTATTAGGCTTTGAGCCATTTTCAAAATGCAGTTCGATGGTCTCTTGTGGGGTAGTTTTCTGTTCATATTGTGGTACGGAAGCGTCTTTTTGGTAAAGTCCAAATGCCGATTTTAGCATTGCTTTTGATTCTAATTGGCTTTTTTCAAACTGCTGCTTGGCCGACTGCTGCTTGCCATTTTTATCCCAAGAAACTTTTGGGTCGTCAAGCGGACCCGAGCAGCGCACAAATAGCCTGAGTCCGGATCCATCATCTAAAATTTCGCCGAATTCTGTTTGGGTTTCTTGAATTAACAATTCACGCATGCGCAAAGAAACTGCGTAATCAATTTGATGATCAAAAGAATGTTGCCCAACTAAATCTATTGCTAAGGCGCTTGAGGCAATATGCATTTTCTCAAATCGTACATTCCGCTTTGCAATATATACGGTATTGCTAAGGGTTTCAAAATAGACATCAGAGAGCTTTTCTTGCAATGCTGCTTGGTTCTTTTCTCCTAAGATGGCCCTTCCCTTTCCGAAAGTAAGGCTTTTTGCCAAATCTTGTAAGATAGGCGCCCGATACAAGCGTCCATCGTGTACCTGGCAATCAATTCTAGCCAACAAACTTGACTGATCAAATCCTTGATTCAAATCATATTTAAAGTAAAAATCAAAATCTAGTTGACCTTTCCCATATAGTTGTTCGGCGGTGAGCACCTGCTGATCAAAATTATGCCACTCCCTGAAAAATGTTTTCAAATTTAGACCCCTGACATTAGCGTTGCCTTTTATTGTAAACAAAGCTGGGCGCTGCTCTTTCAACTCAACATTACCGAGCCAAGATCCATCGGCGTGCTTAAAATGCAAGGCCTCACATTTCATTGCTCTAGGGCTCAAATGTATCGTGCCTTTGACCCCACGGTAAGAACCATAATTGGTTTGTAATTGATCGATCACAATAGGAAAATTTAAGAACAAATTTGTTGGGGTAGCCCAGGTGCTTTTATCAATAGACTGCTTTTGAGTGTTCGGTGTAGATTCAGCATATCGAAAGTCGTCGAGATTGAGCGTTTTAGCCCAAACCTTACCGTCTAAATGAAAGACCTCATTGAAATGGATTTGTTCCAAAAAGTTTCTCATGCCAAACGTTGCACTCAAATCTGAATGACCAATTTTCAAATTCAGCTCACTCATTTGCAAATCATTTTTGTGGAAAATAAACAGCGCCGAGACATCTGAAAAATGATTCTTGAACTTGCTTAAATGAATTTGTGGTGCTACAATTCTGGCTTTTCCACTGAGGTTTTTGGTTTGCCAATTTGCTCCCGAACCTTTGGTAAACAGACCCTTGAAATTAATTGCTGCGCGGCCTTTGATTTTTTTTATTTCAGCCATAGGATACACCCTATTGACTAAGGCCAAAGGTATGGCACCTTTGAGGCTTAGCTCTAGCTTTGGCCGTACAAAATCTTCAAACTTCATAGCTCCATTGAAAGAGCCGCCTTGGCTTTTAAAAGAAAATTTCTCAATACGTATGGCGTCAATTGGCAAGTTCTGGTAGGCGCCATAAAATTGTAAATTACTAATTTTCGAGCCATAATTTGGCTCGGTTAGCTCCCCGTTGGTAATTGAAAAATAGGCCCCAATATTTGGCAATTCTTTCTTTGGAGAATCTTGGAAATGGAATTGAAAATCTACTTTGCCTTTAGCTTTTAAATGTGTTAAATCCTTGGTATTTGCTGGGCTAACCAAACGAATGAATCGGAGTAAAGAGAGATTTTGGCTTCTGATGTCTAAAGAATTTTGTTGAGGGCTGAATTCACCGTCAATTAAAAAAGGCAGCTGAGCAATTTTAATTTGTGCTTGAGGTAGTTTGAGTGCTGATTTTTTTTGATCATAACGTACTTTCAAGTTAAAAGACAGAGGCTGATTCTTTAACAAAGTGGTATTTTCTTTCTTGATACGCCAAAGCTGCACGAGACCCTCAGCCTTTAGTTCCGTTTGGACATCCGAAAACCTACCTGAAAGGCTACTTGAATGAATCAAACCTTGGAGTGCATAGGTATTGTTTGCTGCTTTGTACTCGAAGCGAATGTCTGTCAGGGCAATTTTCTTAAGTTGGAGGTTGAATGGCGTTTGATTTGCATTGCTAGACTTGAAAATGTCGTAATTCACTTGTCCATTTTGGCCGCTTGCCAATTTCACAATGCCATTTTGAGAGCTGATTTGCCGTACATTGTATTCGCCTCTGATGAGGTCAAAGGGATTGAAACGCAAACTGAGTTGTGCGACATTTAGAAGTGTATCTTTTTGATTGAGTGGATCTGGGACCTGCAGTTTTTCAAAAGCCACACTGATCTGAGGGAAGCTGCGCCAAAAATGAACCTCAATTTTCTCAACGCTAACCGGAACCTTGAGATAGCTATTGGCCTGGGCAACCACCTTTCGGATGATTCGATCTTCAAATAAATATAAAACTAAGGTAATGCTAGTACATAAAACCAGTAATATCAAAATTAGCTTTTTGCCCCAGCGCAATACAGACTCCATATTTTACTAACGAAAAAAGCAGCAATACGTTGCAAACAAAGAATAGAATTTTTTTTCGCCTTATCTTTGTAGCCTCAAATCAAAGTACATGAGTCTTCAAGAGCTTTCTGAACAAGAAATTTTACGTCGTGAATCACTTCAAAAATTACGTCAACTAGGTATAGATCCGTATCCTGCGGCACTTTATCCTGTAGATGCCTTTGCAGCACAAATCAAGGACAATTTTGAAGACGGCAAACAAGTTTGCTTGGCAGGGCGCATGCTTTCTCAAAGAATTATGGGAAAGGCCTCCTTTGCCGAAATTCAAGATGCCTCTGGGCGCATACAAGTTTATTTCAACAGAGATGAACTTTGCCCCACCGAAGACAAAACACTCTACAATGAGGTCTTTAAGAAACTTTTAGATCTTGGAGATTTCTTAGGGGTAAAAGGGTATGTTTTTAAAACACAGGTTGGAGAAATTTCTGTTCACGTGACAGAATTTCAACTGCTTAGCAAGTCTTTAAGGCCATTACCTTTGCCTAAAACAGATGCCTCAGGGGTGGTTCATGATGCTTTTACAGATCCTGAATTGCGTTACCGTCAACGCTATGTTGACTTAGTGGTAAATCGTCAGGTCAAAGATGTATTTATCAAAAGAACCAAACTTTTCAACGCAATGCGCGATTTTTTCAATCGTGCAGGCTATATGGAAGTCGAGACACCCATCTTGCAGGCCATTCCTGGCGGCGCTTCTGCAAGGCCATTTATTACTCATCACAATGCGCTTGACATTCCACTGTACATGCGCATCGCTAACGAACTCTACCTCAAAAGATTGATTGTTGGTGGATTTGACGGAGTCTATGAATTTTCTAAAAATTTTAGAAATGAAGGAATGGACCGCACCCATAATCCAGAATTTACAGCCATGGAAATTTATGTAGCCTACAAAGACTACAACTGGATGATGGAATTCACCGAACAGCTCTTAGAACATTGCGCTATGGCTGTCAATGGCACTACCATTGCTACCTTTGGCGAACATACTATTGATTTTAAAGCACCGTACAAAAGGGTGACGATGCGCCAAGCAATTATTGACTTTACTGGATTTGATATTCATCAAAAAACAGAAGAAGAATTGCGCTCAGCAGCCCAATCCATGGGCATTGAGGTGGACCAATCTATGGGTAAAGGCAAGTTGATTGATGAGATTTTTGGCGAAAAATGTGAAGGTAATTACATTCAACCTACTTTCATTACCGACTATCCAAAGGAAATGTCACCACTTTGTAAAGTGCACCGCGATGATTCAAGCCTCACCGAGCGTTTTGAGCTGATGGTTTGTGGCAAGGAGGTAGCCAATGCTTATTCCGAACTCAATGATCCAATAGACCAACGCGAGCGCTTTGAAGAACAACTCAAACTACAAGAACGCGGCGACGACGAGGCCATGTTTATTGACCAAGACTTCCTTCGCGCTCTAGAATACGGAATGCCTCCTACTAGTGGACTTGGAATCGGAATGGACAGACTCATCATGTACCTTACCAACAACCCGTCTATACAAGAGGTGTTGTTTTTCCCTCAAATGCGCCCAGAAATTCAAAGTTCAAAAGTACAGCTCAACGATACAGAAGGGGCCATACTTAAAATGGTACAAGAGCAAAAACAAATCGAGTTATCAACACTGCGCGCTGCTTTTGACATTTCAAACAAACTTTGGGATACCTCATTGAAAACCCTCACTAAAAACCAGCTAGTAAGTGTTTTTAAAGAACAGGATACACTTATTGTAAAGATTGTGGGCTAATTTCAGCTAAAATTTAATTACTCCGCTAAATAATTGCGGAGTAATTATATATATCTTTTAGTAAATTCCCATAGCACTATTCCAGCACAAACACTCACGTTGAGGCTATGCTTGGTGCCAAATTGCGGAATTTCTATGATATGATCAGCCATATCTAAGGCAGCTTGTGCCACTCCATCAACCTCATTACCAAAAACAAGTACAAAGCCCTTGGCATCAAGCTTGTGAATTTGATGTAATAAAGTCGTTTCTACCGCTTGTTCGACTACACAAATTGCATAACCAGTGTTCTTAAGATCTTGGAGTGCATCAAGCAAATCTTTGGCATAGCGCCAGGCTACTGTATGGGTTGCGCCTAATGCCGTTTTATGAATTTCACGGTGTGGGGGCTGAGCCGTGATACCACACAATACAAGCTCCTGTACATTGAAAGCATCTGCAGTACGAAAAAAGGCACCTATGTTGTTCAAGGACCGGATACTATCAAGCACCACAATAACAGGAAATTTAGCTTGAGCCTTGTAGGTAGCTTCATCTGCCCTGTCGAGCTCCCAAAGCTTGAGTTTTTTTGTAGGTTTTTCTGACATTTGAGTCTCAAAAATACTGCTAAATTGTGGAAAAATAGCCCCAGAATGACGCTAAAAAAAGGGCTATCTTTACCTCATCAAAGAAATATCGTGAGCACAGCAAAAGCAGATAAAATATCAGAAACCCCCTTGATGAAACAATACAATCAAATCAAGGCAAAACACCCTGATGCGTTGCTTTTGTTTAGAGTTGGCGATTTTTACGAAACCTTTGGTGCCGATGCCATAAAAGCGAGCCGCATTTTGGGTATTATTCTTACGAAACGAAAAAATGGTGCGGCTGCTGAAATGGAATTAGCTGGCTTTCCTCATCACTCCTTAGAAACCTATTTGCCTAAACTGGTCAGGGCAGGTCAACGTGTGGCCATATGCGATCAGCTCGAGGATCCAAAAATGACCAAAACCATCGTAAAAAGAGGTGTTACAGAGCTAGTTAGTCCTGGATTGGCCTTCAATGATCAAGTACTCGATCAACGTAGCAATAATTTTCTTTGTGCCTTGCATTTATCTAAAGATCAGATTGGCGCTGCATTTTTAGACATTTCTACCGGAGAATTTTTAGTTGCACAAGGAGCCCCTAATTACATCGACAAGCTTCTTAGTGGTTTTAGGCCTTCTGAAATCATTTACCAAAAAGCACATACAAGTCGTGTGCACGAACTATTTGGCAACGACAGCTTTCATTTTAAACTAGAAGATTGGGTTTTTGCCGATGATTATGCTACAGAACAACTCAACAAGCATTTTGGAACAATCTCGCTCAAAGGCTTTGGCTTAGATACCCAACCCCTTGCTGTGATTGCTGCAGGAGCTGTTTTTCACTACCTCACAGAGAATCAACAGCAAAAACTCGGCCACATTACTTCAATTGCAAGAATTGCCCCTGACCACTATATGTGGCTCGATAGGTTTACGGTCAGAAATCTTGAGCTGGTTCACTCAACGAACGAAAATGCAAGCACCTTAGCGCATATCCTAGACCAGACCAAAACCCCAATGGGCGGTAGGCTCCTAAAGCGCTGGCTTGTTTTACCTCTCAAAGATCGAAAGCCAATAGAAGAGCGTCATCAGGTGGTTTTTGCCCTAAAAACAGAGCGTGACATCCACCCCCTTTTAGACGATAGACTTAGAGAAATTAACGACCTCGAAAGACTCATTTCAAAAGTTGCAGTTGGTAAAATAAACCCAAGAGAAGTGCAGCATTTGAGGCGAACGCTACTACAAATTCAGCCAATTGTTGCTCTATTAAATGGGCTGCAAAATAAAAGCCTGAAAAAACTACTCTCTGAACTAGACCCGTGCCAAGAACTTATTGACCTCATCGATCAAAACCTTGCTGCAGACCCAGCTATTCAAATAGGCAAAGGAGCAGTCATTAAGGCCGGACGCGACGCTCAATTAGATGATTTACGACAAATCTCTACAAGCGGCAAAGATTACCTCGATCAGATTCAAGAACGCGAGATACGAGCAACAGGAATTAGCAGCCTAAAAATTGCGTTCAACAATGTATTTGGATATTACATTGAGGTGAGGAATACGCACAAGGACAAAGTTCCTGAAAATTGGATTCGCAAGCAAACATTGGTGTCTGCGGAGCGCTACATCACCGAAGAACTCAAGGACTATGAACAAAAAATACTAGGGGCAGAGGAGAAAATCATTCAAATTGAGCAGCAATTATTTCAGCAACTCGTTTTTGCAATGGCTGATTTTATCTCTCCGATTCAAAAAAATGCGCAACTTATCGCACAATTAGACTGTTTGTTTTCTTTTGCTAAAGTAGCATGCGATAATGATTATTGCCTTCCTGTCCTTAATGATGGGTACAATCTAGAGATCAAGGAGGGCCGGCACCCAGTTATCGAGCAGCGCCTCTCCGCTGCAGAACAATACGTAGCAAATGATATTTATTTGTCGAATGATACACAGCAGATCATAATGATTACTGGGCCTAACATGAGTGGTAAAAGCGCCATATTGCGTCAAACGGCACTCATTGTTTTGATGGCGCAAATTGGTTCTTTTGTGCCTGCTAAAGAAGCAGAAATTGGTATTGTAGATAAAATATTTACACGCGTTGGGGCTTCAGATAACATCTCTTCAGGCGAATCTACCTTTATGGTAGAAATGAATGAAACAGCGAGCATTCTTAACAACATTTCAGACCGAAGCCTCATTTTACTCGATGAAATAGGACGCGGCACCAGTACCTATGATGGTATTTCTATTGCTTGGGCCATTGCCGAATATTTGCACGAAAATAAAAAGGCCATCGCTAAAACTTTATTTGCAACACACTACCACGAACTTAATGAAATGAGCAATCGCTTTGAGCGTATACACAACTTTAATGTAAGCGTCAAAGAATTGGGGGCTCAAGTTTTATTCTTAAGAAAACTTGTGCCTGGCGGTTCAGCCCACTCTTTTGGTATCCACGTGGCCAAACTTGCCGGCATGCCTAGTCAGGTGGTAAAACGCGCTGAGGCAGTGTTAAAAGATCTAGAAACAAGCCATGCGGCTGTTGGTGGCAATTCTAAGGATAAAAAACCAAGTAAGCCAGATGTGCAGCAAATAGGAAAAGATGTACAGCTCAGCTTTTTTGCACTCAATGACCCTGTGCTTCAGCAAATACACGACGAACTTGTTCAAACGGATATCAATGCGCTTACACCCGTAGAGGCCTTGCTCAAACTCAATGAAATAAAAAAACTCACCGGTGCATAAAATTTTCGCTTTACTTTTTTTGATAGGATCCTTGGGGGCCTGCTCCATTGAGGAAATACAACCTCAAGAGAATCACAACTTAGTAATTGCGCATAATTTCATGAGTGTCAAGCAGCAAGAAATTTTCACCAAAATTGCTAATCGGCATCATATTGATCTGTCATTCAAAAAATTAACCGCGACAGAAATAAGAAGAGCTATTCAAAGCCACCCATGGGAGCCTGGGTTTGATCTGGTTTTTATAGCTGGGATCCAAGAACAAAAATTACTTCATCCCTTGCCGTTTCAATATCGCGAACCTGAATTCGCACTCACTCCTATCGGTGTTTCCTATGTTCCTGATTCTTCCTTAGGCATCAAAACTTATCAAGATTTAGCAAGGAAATTTCTATGGTCAGCTGCTGACAGTAAAGCTGAATCTTTGCTCCGGCTACACCTCTCTTATATTTTTAAAGATCGGTTTACAGAACAAAAAACAGAGCTCAAATACAGCCAAATACTTCGCGGTTTAAAGAATTTCAAAGTTGCCAACGACGCCTATCAATTACAAAATGGTTTAGTACTTTGCAGCTATGACACCTATTTAAATTTCTCTAAAAAAATTCGTAATAAAAGAAAGTTCAATGCTCACCTACAAAAAGGCGAAAGAGTTTTTACGGACTTTATTGGATTATATATTGTAGAGCAAAACACCCGATTTCAACTGGCTAGAAAATTTGTGAAGTACCTGCATCAACTCAGAGCTAAGCAAGAACCCTTCAGAGCAAATTTTGGCATGTTCCCCAAAACTCAAAAAATTAAACATTATCCTTTCAAGAAGCTTTTACCCTACCTTGATAAATGACACCTAAATGACATTCAGTTGTTGAGAGATCACTAATTTTGTATAAAAAAACAACTTATGTATCCAGCAGAACTCGTTCAACCCATGAAAGCCGACTTGACCAATGTCGGTTTTGAAGAATTATTAGATGCGGCATCCGTTGATGCGGCAGTTGCCAACAACCAAGGCACCTTACTCATTGTGGTAAACTCAGTATGTGGGTGCGCAGCCGGCAACATGAGACCAGGCGTAAAACTTTCTATCCAACATGACAAAAAACCTAGTAAATTGACTACAGTTTTTGCCGGAGTTGACCAAGAAGCGGTAGCACAAGCTAGACAATATTTCTTGCCCTACCCGCCATCATCGCCTTCTATTGCCTTATTTAAAGATGGTAAATTAGTGCATTTTTTAGAGCGCCATCACATTGAAGGGGGAAGTGCACAAATGATTGCTGCAAACCTACAAGCCGCCTACGACGAATTTTGTTAGTCTAGTCGAAAAAGTGCAGCCGCAATTCCATCGGCATGAAGCTTTCCAATGTCAGTGAGTAGCAATGTGCTGCCTTGCACTTTGATCCAATTCAAGCGCGTAAATTCTTCAATTTGCGCGCTTTCTTTTTTTGTCCAATTGGTACTAAATCTATTTAAATCCAAACCCCATTTAGTTCTCAGACCGAGTAAAATCTGTTCATTACGCAATTCGTTTGGAGTTAAGATCTCACAATCAAACCAACCATCATTCTTACCCACACCTCTGGTGTACTGCGTATTGTTTCGAATGTTCCATCGACGCATTTTGCCATCAAATGAATGAGCAGAGGGCCCCACACCAATGTATGGTAAAAATTGCCAATAAGAGCTATTGTGTTTGGAATGTAACCCAGGCAAAGAAAAATTTGAAATCTCGTAGTGCTCAAAGCCATGCATCTGTGCTTGATTGACCAATTCCATGAATTGATCGCTTTGCAAGACTTCGTTAGCGGGTTGTAATTTTTTTGTCCGCACCATGTAATTCAAAGCAGTTTTGGGCTCGACAGTAAGACAATAAGCTGATAAATGTTGAATGCCAAGCTCCAATACGCTTTTTAAGGTATGCCTCCAAAAATCAAGGCTTAGACCAGGTAGGCCATATATCAAATCTACACTGATGTTTTCAAAACCGAATCGCTGTGCAAGCGCAATGGCTCTGATGCCATCTTGTACGGAATGGGCCCGATTCATCCATTGTAAGTCGCCATCTGATAAGGTTTGTAAGCCAATACTCAGCCTGTTGATACCAACCAAGCTCCAGGCCTTAAGATTGGCCTCATTGATATCTTCGGGATTAGCCTCTAGGGTGATCTCGCAATCTTTGGTCAATTCGTAGTGTTGGTGAATCTCTTTAAAAATAGACTGTAGTTCCTTTTCGTGGAGTAAGCTAGGTGTGCCTCCTCCAAAATAAATAGAACGCAGCGCAGACTGCGACTCATTTTTTCTAAAATAGAGTTCCTGACCCAGCGCAGCTATTAAATCTGTCCTGTAATTTTCAAATGTTGTTGAAAAATGAAAATCACAATAAGTGCAGCGCTTGCGACAAAATGGTATGTGCAAGTAAAGGCCGCTCATGTTAAAAAATTACTGCTTGATGAATTTCTTTTGAGAAGCTATACCGTTTTCGTCTATCAATTGAACAATATAGGTGCCCGAGCTCAGTGTTTCAATGTTCAACTCAATGCCCATAGCTTCTTTTTGCTCCTGCAACAACAACTTTCCGTAGATATCAATAACTTGAACAATCATATTTTTAGCGCTAAACCAACTCACGTGAAGCACAGCATTTGCCGGATTGGGGGCAACAACAAACTGAGGCTGTATTTGGTCAAGCCCAGTATCGTCTATGTTGCGGACCACGACACCCAAACTGTCTCCAAAATCTGCAGATGTCAAAGCAAATAAAGATACATTGTTGTTGTCGAAAAGCTCGAGCGTTCCATCGGTACCTCCCCACTGAGAAGCTCCCATCCCGTCGCCATAATAATCATAAATTACAAAAGTATAGCACTCAAATGCTGTGAGCGGAATATCGTAATTATATGTCGTGTTATTTTGTAGCGGGTTGGTTGCATCATTGGGTGCTGGGAACCCTCCTGTTCCAAAATTACCTGCAACATTTTCATTGCCTTCGAACCAGACAACAGTACCAGCTGCATTGCGGAGTTCTAAATAGGTTTCGTCTGCATAATTATCAGTCAGCAGGGCAACTTTTAATAAATTAATAGTCCCCAGGACATCTTCAACGGCAACAGTTGTGGTTGCTTGATTGTTGTTTTGGTTTTCATCTAAGGCCTGATTGGGGCTGCTCACAGTAGCAGTAAAGGTGTGGTTTCCTATAGCCAATTGTACCGTGGCAAAAGAAATACTCGTTGTTTGCCACTGTGCCAAATTGCCACTCCAAGCATATTGTTGCACTGCACCATTGTCTATTTGATAAGAAATTTGTGCACTTGTAAGTGGCGTAGAGCCCACATTCATGAGTGTTACACTGGGCAAATAGTTATCACCACATAGTGCCTGCTGGTTTAATTGCGGAGAAGAGAGTGCCGCATCTAGGGCTACAACTGTCGTATTATTTGGGTCAAAACCATCTATAAAAGCGGCGCCGGTGGCGTTTGGATCTAACCAAAATTTGAGCTGGTTGGTACTGTTGCTGCCCGCTGGCTCCCATGAATTCGCTACGCGGCCATAGTAATCAGGCGCATTGATATTTTGACAAGATGCACCCCCTCCCCAAAGTTGTCCAATGATGCGGTGATTCTCATCAAATAAAGGCGAACCAGAAGAGCCTCCTTCTGTGGTTGTATTGCGGTCCCAACCTACGGTCCAAGTGGAATTTGGTTCTGTTGAGCCCATTGATTGGGAAATGGATGGTGGGTTGTCGTCAAAAGAGATTTTTTTGATGTCTCCCGACGGATGATGTATACAAACAGTTGCCGTTGGAATAGTGCCTGAATTATCCCAACCAGAAAAGTAAGGGTTGTAGTCTAAAGGAACAGAGCCATTGACAAGCCCTCCTGTAATTTCAACGAGGCAAAAATCTGAAGGAGTGCGGCGCGCGCGCAACACTGCGCCGCTCAAAGATTGAAATGTTGGCGCTGAGCTAGGATTATTGCAATCCGTTGCCTGCCAATTGAAACGAAAAATCCAGTTTGCCGGATTACTATAACAATGGTTTGCCGTCAAGACATACGGTTTGCCATCGTTTTCGGTATTATTAATGAGTGCTCCAGAACAAAAACCACTGCTTCCCGATACTAGCATCACGGCGCTATTGCGTTGTTGGGTCCAGGGCAAACCATCTGGGCAATTGACATTCATGTTGCACGAGCCCGAACTTCCAAAAGCTTTTTCCATGAATTCATTGGCCGTGCGATATCCATGAGTCACGGTAGCAAGTTGCACATTGCCAACTTTCTGTCCCGGTGCTACGTAATATTCAATAATAGCAGTTTGGCCTGGTACAAGTTCAGTGCCTAACTGGCCCTCATACAAATGGCTTTGGTTAAAAGCACCTAAAATAAAGTCTTTACTTGTATTGTAAACATAAAGTTGATTCCCGTCAGGTATCTCTGTTTGCTCAAAAGTTAAATTAACAGTGAGTGCACCTTGACACTCAACTTTCAATAACCAAATTCGGCCACCGTTGGGTAATACGGTCCAAGTTCCGGTATTTGAGGTATTTAAATTGGTATAATGATTAAATCCAAAACGCCAAGGCGCTATGCCTAAATGATCAGTAGCGGCATCCTCTTGTTGCAAAGATGCGATATCCGGTTGGGCAAATTGCCAAGTGGCTATCTGCTTACTATTCACCTGAGCTTTGGTAGAACGGGGCACACCGCCACTGCCTTGAATTTGAGAAAAACCAATGGTTGAAAGTGTTAGAAATAAGAGCGTGACGATTTTTTTCATGGAGAGACCTATTTATTCTTTGTCGAAAATAGTGTTTTTGTCGAAAGATACCTCTTTTTAAGACGAAAAAACTACTATACAAGTTGTATCTTTGTGTCATGTCTAAGCCTTTTGTTATTGGAATATGCGGCGGAAGCGGTGCGGGCAAAACCACCCTTTTACAACGCCTATCAGACACATTCCAAAACACCTCCACGGCGGTGTTTTCGATGGACAACTATTATTTGCCCCTAGAACAACAAGCCGTAGATGCCAACGGCATTGTTAATTTTGACTTACCAACTGCACTTGATCACCAAAAACTCCAAAATGATCTTCAAGAGCTTATTTCCGGACGGCCAATAGAAGTTCGAGAATATTTTTTCAATGTTCAAGGCAATAAAAGCAGCCTGCTTACCATTCAACCTAGCGAGCTCATTATTGTTGAAGGGCTATTTACACTGCATTATCCTTCCGTTTTTTCTGCGCTCGACTTCAGTATTTTCGTCGACGTAGACCACGCCATACAACTTGACAGACGCATCTATCGCGATCAAGAAACACGGGGTTATAAACGTCATGAGATCATCTATCAGTGGGAAAACCATGTGCTTCCTTGCTATCAACATTACATAGAGCCATACAAAAGCAAGGTCGACTTTATTTATTTCAACGACCATCGGGCCGACGACAATTACTTGTTATTAAGCGAACAACTGCGTACCTTGGTGCCTGATCGCTTCTTATAATGAATAAACTTTTCGATTTGATTGGTGCTTGGAAGTATAGTCTTCTGGGATTTATATGCCTACTCATCGGTATTTATTTTTTTGCCACTGATTCAGCTCCCTCTTATAATAACGAGAGCATACAAGCACAATTTACTACCCTAGAAAGTGAACAGCAAGCATATGCGCGTTTGATTTTGCGCAATGTCAAGTCTAATAAGCCAATTACAAATCAATCAAATCTTGTATATCACCTATACGATAAAGATGTGCTTTTTGGTTGGAATAGCAATCAGCTGCCAATTGGTCGTTATCAAAGTGGGCTTTTCCCAGGGAACGGTTTAATCAAACTCAATAATGGTTGGTATTATTGCCATACACTTAAAGATGGGGATTTAACTTGTTGTGTTAGTTTTTGCATTCTCAAAGACTACGAATTCAGCAATGCCTACCTGCGTGCGTCAAACCCTTCGTTTTGGAAGCAAAAATTCCAGGTCAATCTCGATGGGAATGGCCGCAGAAAAGCAATCTTAAACAACAAAAAGAATGTTGTCTTTTGGGCGAGTAGCTTGCCTATGGAAACAGCACCTCTTGGCAGTAACTGGGGGCCCTTTATTTTAATAATTGCCGGTTTGCTTATCATTTATCAAATACAAGTCAATTTTGTTCAAAATTTATGGGCTAATCTTTTTTTGCTACTTAGTCTTGTATTACTTAGAACGACTGTTTATGAAATTAAATGGCCCAGTACTTGGCTTGAAAGTGATTGGTTTTCTGCCGGTTTTTTTGCCTTTGATGAGTGGTATCCGGATTTCTTTTCCTTTGCTGTCAATGGATTTTTCATCTTATTTGGGGTGCGGATTTTATTGTCGATTGTACGCATATTCAAATCAACATGGGTGAATTCTCTTTTAGTTGTCATGCCCATTCTTCTATGGATTTGGATTGAAGCACAATTAAAAATCGTAGTCAATCATTCTGATATTCCATTGAGTTTTGAGCACCTCTTTGAATTGAGACTCAGCAGTTATTTTTTCTTCGCCTTAATGGGCTTCTACCTTTACACTTTTCAAAAAACCATTTATGTCATACTTCAGTTAAATCAGCAGAACCCTAGGTTGAAGCACTGGGCTTGGAAGCCCGCTATTTTATTCATCCCCTTTGTTTGTCTATTGATCTTTGATGCCAATTGGATGGATGCGCTGCCGCTGATTGTGATTCTCATTCATCTGGTATTTTACAACACCAAAGAGCGCTCTTGGTCTAAATTAAGTAGCCAACTGCTTATTTTAACAGTTAATGCTGCGATCATTTCCTTGTACTTACAAAAATTACAAGATGCCAAAGACATTGAAAACCGTATGCTTTACGCCCAGCAACTAGCCCAAGAACGCAACATCAATTTAGAGCTAGCTTATGCTCAAGTTGCCCCTAAAATCAGTAATGAAATGTGGCTGCATCGAGACTTTGATTCGCTTAGGCAACAATTTACTAAAGTTGGGTTCGAGCATGTGCTGACACAAAAGTTTTTTACTGGAATTTGGGATGGTTTTGATATTGATGCCGAATTATTTGATCAAGATAATCAACCCTGTTTCGGGGTGGATACACTTAAATTAGTCCGCTTAAAAAAACTCGTTAAAAAACACAGTCAACCATCAGATATTCAGAATGGTATATACTTTATGCCTCATGAAGAAGAAGGGTTGAGTTATGTAATTTTACTTAGAATCGATGCACAAAGAAATTTAGCACTTACCCTTGTGTCCAAAAGAATACCAGAAGAAATTGGGTTTCCAAGGTTGCTCATTTCCGATCAGGCAGGAATATCTAGCGGCCTTGAGCAGTATGCGATTGGCAAATATGCAGAAGGCAGGCTTATACATCAAACAGGTACCTACAATTACCCATTGAAGCTCACCAATATGAGGGTAAAAAATAAGGGTAACACAATTAGTGAATTCAGAGGGTTTACACATGTAATCGTATCGCAGCAGCCGGGTTCAGCAATTATCATATCCACGCCGAACGAATGGTTTAGTAAAATTACCAGCTTTGCTTTTCTATTTGTTTTTTGGGGTCTTCTATTGATATCACATCAAATATTTAAGTCTATTTCTATTCAAAAGCAAACCCAATGGACACTCTCATTTAAAGTGCAGATTGCCTTTTTAGTTATTTTGGGTCTCTCTTTATTTTTATATGGATTAGGTAGCTCTTTGTTTATCGGTAAACAATTTAATTCCTATTCACAACAAGCTCTTAAGGACAAGCTTGATGCCGTTCAAACAGAATTGAGCAATCAGACCGCTGCCCTGGACACCCTTGATGCCAATACCATTGGAAAGCAGCTAGAAACTAAATTAGCCAAATTGTCAAGCGTTTTTAAAACTGACCTTTTTGTTTTTGACAGTGATGGATTTCTAGTGGCTTCATCTAGGCCAAAACTTTTTGCCTATGGTCTCATTGGTGAACACATGAATGCCCAAGCTATGGATGCACTTATTGGAAGAAATCAAAGTTATTTTTCACATCAAGACCAAATTGGAACTCTCACCTACCGCAGTGCCTATTTACCAATTATGAACCAAAATAGCAAACAGCTTGGTTATATTAACTTACAGCTCTTCGGACAGCAAGAAGCATACGAATTACAAATTGAAAACTTTCTGAAGGCAGCAATCAATGTTTTTGTTCTGTTGCTAGCAATTTCTGTATTTATAGCCTTGCTTGTGAGCAATTGGTTAATTGGGCCTCTTCAATCGGTTGCAAGATCGGTAAGGGCGTTTGAATTTGGAAAAAACAACCAAAAAATCAATTATTATAACAATGACGAAATTGGGCTGCTAGTACGTGCCTACAATGATAAGTTAAGAGAACTCGAGCAAGCCGCAGGACAACTTGCTCGTAGTGAACGAGAGAGCGCATGGCGAGACCTTGCACAACAGATTGCGCACGAAATCAAGAACCCCTTGACTCCGATGAAATTACACATACAGCACCTATTGCGCAAAATTGAAAGCAATGATTCAGACCTACAACCTTTGCTTCAAAGCACCTTGCCTAGCCTCATTGATCAGATTGATTCAATGGCTAGAATGGCCAATGAATTTGCGCGCTTTGCCAAGCTGCCAGAACCAAATTTTGAAAAAATAGCGCTGATTCCTTTTTTAGAACAAACCATTCAGCTTTTTGACCAAAACCAAGGGCTCATAGCTTTTCATCCCAATCCAAAAAATTTATGGATTATGGCCGATAAGGACATGTTGAGCCAGGTGATCAACAACTTATTACTCAATGCCAAACAAGCTACTGAATCGGTGACCAATCCAACAATTGAATTGGCGGTAAAGCATTCAACAACACACCTTGAAATTCAATGCAAAGACAACGGTATCGGCATTCTAGAAAGTGAACAAGAGCGCATTTTTACACCTTATTTCACAACCAAATCATCGGGTTCAGGAATTGGCCTTAGCGTAGTGAGGCAAATCGTAGAAAAGCATAATGGTAAAATCTGGTTTGAAAGCACCCCTAAGGTAGGGACCATATTTTATATCGAGTTTAAAAGATTCAACGAAGCTTAATGTTTTGGTCCGCTAAAAGGCTTTAAATCATAGACAAAAACGTTTCCTTTTTGATAGCGCAAATGCTTCAGAAAATATTTGATTTCTGGGTGAGCAATGTCTTGTTTTAAAACCAGCAGTTTGGATGCGCCTTTGTCAATGAGGTCTTGTATTTGAGAAGAAACTGAAGATGATTGATCTAGGCTATAATTGGTATATCCAATGCGATTTATTGTTGTAAGGTGAATATTTGCATAGGGGTCAGAGAAGCACAAGACAGTATCGCTAGGGGCAATCACTTTGCGTATATTTTTGCTCTGGGCCTGCAGCTGCCCTAAATTCTCTTGGTGATTGAAATAAAACCAACTCCAATTTCCTTTGATGAATGACGAAATAAAAGGTGTGTTTTTTACGATTACATTTTGATGGCCCGCTGCAATTTGAGTGAAAGAAAGTGTGTTTAAAAAGATCAATGCTAAGAGCATAAATTCAATGGTTTTTTGTAAGCGTCTAAAAACTGGCCATTGAGGCTCATACTTCAGATAAACTGCCAACATTAATGCAGGTAAAAACAACAATTCAATAAAATAATAATCATGTACCTCAAAAACCCAAAACCAAAGAATGAGGTAACAAAACACACCTAATACAGACCATACCATTAAGTGCTTTATGGTGAAGGATACTGCTTTTGATAGGAAAACCCAAGTAAAAATTAGCAAACCAATAGGCCAAAAAAACAATGGAAATATTTCACGGCTATGTTCTAAAAATACCAACTTCCCTATTCGCCATATGTCACTTACGCTTACCTCCCAAATTGGTCGAATTGTTGTTGAAAAAATGGTGGATCCATTTTGAGCATTATAATTTATCGCATATCGATACCAAATCAAGGCCAAAACCATAGCAATAACCAAGGCTAAATAGGTATTTTGAACCTTTTTGATTCTAAGACTTTTCAACCATTCTTTCTGCCATAATTTTGAAGTTGTCCAAGCGGCAAAAAAAGCAAATACAGCAATTAGTGCCGTTATTTTTAATAATACCGCCACGCTCAAAAAGATGGTAAATAATAAAAAATGCCCCCTCTTCTCTTTGGTCCAAAAATGAAAAAATTGAGCTAGCGCTAACATTAAAAACGAAAATGAGTACACATTCGGCAGTAAAGTATCAGAATAATAGCTCAGTACAGGGAATGAATACACAGCTGCTATAAAGACAAGCGACTTCTTTTCAGAGTCAAAAAGTTTTTTCAAAAGTGGGAGTAAAGACAACATACTGGCCCAAAGCAAACCAATAGAAAATAACTTAGCGATCCATAAATGATAACCTGTAAACTTCCAGATTTGTCCTACGAGGAAATATATCAATGGAAATTCAGCAGCTGCATTTCGATTGCCACTTGAGGAAATCCAATTTGTCGAGGGCTCAAAGAACGAAGCTCCTTTAAAGTACTGAATTGCTTGGGTTAATGAATCCGCTTTTCTACATTCATGAATTGGTAAAATATCAGAAAAAAAATGCTGCCAATAGCCATAAAGAATTGATAGTGCCAAAAGCAACAGCAGTCCTTTTAGCTTGAATGAAAAAACAATTCTGCTTTGAATCATGCACTAAAGATAAGTGCTATTCTTGAATCCGAATCACCAAAATGCTTTCTGAAACCACTGGCTGGCCTTGCTCATTTTTGGCCGGCGTCCAAGAGGGCATGTTTAGAGCAATTTTAGAAATTTGTGATTCTAGGTTCTTAAAATTTGGATGGGAACGTAAAAATTTTACCTCTCTTACCTTTCCTTTTATATCTATGAGCACACTGAAATATATTTTACCCACCATGTCTGATTCAATCAGAAACCAAAATTCGGGAAGATCAGCAACTTTATTAGACACATACACGAGCGCATTCTCGGAGTTGTAAATAAATGATGCTTCTACGGATGGAAATAACACCAAACTATCGCGTAGCGTTAAGGTATGAAGAGGAGGGGGCGGGCAGTTAATTGGTATGAAAACCGGGTCTACAAGAGGGTCCATAGGATAAGGCTCTGGTTCGATGGGGTCAGAGGGGTCAATGGGTGGAGGAGATATGGGTGGAATTAATTTAGATTTTACTTTTATTTCTTCAGGGATTATATCCTCTAACATTGCTTTTCTTTGATGAGACTTGGCCATTGCACTTTGATTTTCAATCCGATGTGGATTCTTTTTTTTTACTTCAGTACAGGCCAATATGAGCAAGTAAATTGATAAAAGTAGGTACGCTTTGTATTTCATTGTTTATCCTTTAATCAAAGAACGCAAAAACAATTGAATCCTTACCTTTGTTATACAAATCAATGAAAATGATGCCTTATTGCCTCGATCTTTGGAAGCGAACGCGCCCTCTGACTAAAGAAGTTCAAATTGGAACCCTTCACCTTGGGGCACTTAATCCAGTACGCGTGCAATCCATGACCACTACAGACACCATGGATACAGAAGGCTCTGTAAGTCAATCAGTTCGTATGATCGAAGCCGGTTGTGAACTTGTGAGGCTCACTGCGCCGAGTAAAAACGAAGCCGAGAACCTTCAAAACATCAAGCTTGCCTTGCGTCAAAAAGGCATCCAAACCCCCTTGGTTGCCGACATTCATTTTACTCCTAATGCAGCAGAAATTGCAGCCAAAATTGTAGAAAAAGTTCGGGTCAATCCTGGAAATTATGCCGATAAAAAGAAATTTGAAGAAATTGAATATACTGATGAAAGTTACCAGGCTGAACTTGACCGTATAGAAGAAAAATTCACCCCCTTGGTTCTGCTTTGTAAAGAGCACCGAACCGCGATGCGCATTGGCACCAATCATGGTTCTTTATCGGATAGAATTTTAAGTAGGTATGGAGATACCCCAGAAGGAATGGTGGAATCTGCATTTGAGTTCATTCATATTTGCGAAAAACATGGGTTTGATCAGCTAGTGATTTCTATGAAGGCAAGCAATACTCTTGTTATGGTGCAAGCTTACCGCTTATTGATGGCAAAAATGCTGGCAAATGGCAAGGTATATCCTTTACATTTAGGCGTTACAGAAGCCGGAGACGGTGAAGACGGGCGCATTAAATCTGCTGTAGGTATTGGCGCGCTCCTTGAAGACGGCATTGGCGATACCATCCGAGTATCACTCACAGAAGCGCCGGAGGCTGAAATACCCGTTGCTCAAAAGTTAATCGCGAAATACGAAAATTACAACGCATTTGATTTCTCGATTCCTAAAGAAAAGCTGAATTATTCTCCATTTGAATACAGCAAAAGAGATAGTCTTAGCTTGCACAACATCGGCGCAAAAAATACCCCCGTAGTACTTGCTGACCTCTCATCTATTGAGCATATCAAACCTGCTCACTTCTTTGGTTTTGGTTATCAATATAGTATCTCGCTTGATAAATGGAATATTTTAGATCAGGCTGCCGATTACGTTTATATTGGAAGCAATGAATTAGATTTTGAAGTTCCTGGTACCCTAGGCATTATTCTGGATTTTGACCTTTGGCGTGCCGACTACCAAAACAAACCTGGATACTATCCCTTAATATTACCCGAACAACTCGCAGATTTACCCGCCCATACAACTGGGTTTTTGCCATTAGAAGCTGAGAATGATCCTTTGGATTTATTGGCCAACAAGCCCAATGTTTGTATTATTCTCAATACTAAATATGATAACAAAACTCAATTGTACCGACGCTTCTTTTTGGCTATGCAAGAGAAAAAATATCATCATCCCGTGGTGCTTTCATACCAATACAATACCTCTGAACTAGAAACCTTCCAATTATATGCAGGTGCTGATGCTGGCGCGCTGCTCATCGATGGCTTCGGGGATGGCCTTTGGCTCAATGCCCATTTAGGTACGCAGTACATTAATTCCACTTCTTTTGGCATTCTTCAAGCAACTAGAACACGCATTTCTAAAACAGAATATATTTCTTGCCCCTCCTGTGGACGTACTCTTTTTGATTTGCAAGAAACGACCGCAAAAATCCGAAAACGTACAGCCCATTTAAAAGGACTTAAAATTGGGATTATGGGCTGCATTGTGAATGGTCCGGGTGAAATGGCCGATGCCGATTATGGCTACGTGGGTACCGGACCAGGAAAGATCAATCTGTATAAAGAAAAAACCGTGGTGAGGCGAAATATCGAAGAAGCCCAAGCTGTAGAAGCCCTTGTTGATTTAATCAAAGAACATGGTGATTGGCAAGAGCCGCGAAATTAAAAGTTTGGAGTGCTGCTTAGCTCTGTCCAGACATTAGTCTGTGGATGATAAAACCCAAGTTTTGCGGCATGTAAATACAAGCGGTCAGCCTTCTGTCCATATAAATCATCGCCTTTTATCGGACAGTTCAAGCCTAAATGATGCGCGCAATGCACACGTAATTGATGCGTTCGGCCGGTGTGCGGGAATAATAAAATACGAGTATATTTTCCTGAATCAACCAGAACTTCATAGGTCGTAAGTGCAAAACTCCCATGTGAAGTGCACACCAATTGCCTTGGGCGGTCCTCAAGATCTACGCGCAGTGGAAGCTTGATTTCTCCATGCTTAGATTTAGGTATCCCATCTAAAATCGCCTCATACACCTTTTTAACTTTTCTTAGCACGAACTGACGTTGCAAACGCTCGTGCATTTCTTTGGTTTTAGCTGCAAGTAATATTCCAGAAGTTGACATATCGAGCCGATGCACCAAAACAGGCCCTGTTAAGTTCGGATATTTTTGCTTCAAATCATCTAAAACATTAGGCTGTGGATGCTTTCCTGGGACAGATAAATATTCGGCAGGTTTATTTATAGCAATGAGCCAATCATCCTCGTAAATTATATCGAGTTTCCTTTGTGGATATATAGCAGTAATTGGATTTGGATCTACTTGCAAACCTAGTAACATATGCCCTAAAATTGGTTCGCATTTACTCTTACAGGCTGGATAAAAGTTGCCATGAATTCTAACTTCAGAATCTGGTGCCATCCCCCACCAAAATTCAGCCATACAAATGGGCTTTAAATGGTTTAAAAAAGCAAATTGCAGGAGCTTTGGAGCGGCGCACTCACCTGCCCCTGCCGGGGGTGAGTCGGCAAATAAATCGAGTACATTTTTTTGTTCGCCATTGATATTTAAAAAAGTATAGCGCTCAAAGATTCTTCTTTGCAGATCTGCTGAATGCAGCGCTCTTTGCTTTCGTAGCGCTTCTATTTCAAACCTAATTTTGTCGTGCTTCATTTTAAACGCGTCAAATTCAATTTGAGCACGTTTTTTAAGTTCCTTTAATTTTCTGCTCTCTTGCATGCTTTGAGCGTCTAATTTGGCACATTGGGCCTGATAATTTGACCCAAACGGGTCTAAGGAAGCCCTTATTAAAGCTCTTTGGGCTTTAGATTGTCTGTTATTAGCTAATGCTTCCTCTAGTTGATTTTTCCAATGCACTACCAAATTGCCTGACTCTATTTCTAGGGCCTCTAGTTCTTTAGAAGCTTCAAGCTTTGCAATGCGTATGGTGATTTCGTTGATTTGCAGTTCCTCCCTTCGAAAAAAACTGTTCACTTCTAACAAATCGAATACCGGTGGTACAAAACCATGGTGCTCGTTAGAATTACCTAATTTCCCTGAAAAAGCAGACAAGTAACCCAGCGTGCCTTGTTGGTCCTGCACCACCAATACACCAAACATTTTACCTATGGCGCCGTTACGCTCAAGTCTTCCAATGCCAAAATCATGACCAAAATCTTCGTTTTCTAATCTTATTTGCAACAATTCTGCAGCCTTTTGAGCCAGTGGATGAACGTCATAATAAAATGGAAAAGTGAAGCGCTCAGGTAGCTTTAAGCTCTGTGTTTGATTTTCAAAAGGAATAAACATGCGCAAAGGTCAAAAAAAAACGCCCTCAAATGAGGGCGTTTTCATAAATCTATGAAGATATTATTTGATAACTACGTTTTTGGTAGTCGTCATGCCATTAACAGTAACGGCAACAATGTAAGAACCTTTAGCTACATTTTCTGTAGAGAAAGTTGCTGTTTGTGTACCAACAGCGTTGTTCAAGAGCATTGTTGAAATTACGCGTCCTTGAAGATCCATAAGCGCAACTGTGTAGTTTGCTTCTTTACCTTCAAAGGTTACATTAAATGACTCAGAAGCAGGGTTTGGTGCTACTGTGAATGCAGCATGGCCCAATTCTTCAACACCATTTGAACAAGCTGTGCTTGATACATTGATGTCATCCACAAATACGTTATTACCATAGTTGTTATCGCTAGTAAAACGAACGAACAATGCAGGTGAGTTTGCATAGGCAGCAAGGCTCACACACTCGTCACGGAAATCTGCAGCTGATGCTGGAGCAAAGCTTGATGTTTGGTCAGCACCGGTAGCCAAATCTTGGTTTTCTTTGAACCAAACTTGCGTCCATGGACCATTACAGTTTGTAGATACATAAACGTATAGTTTGTCATAGTAAGTAGCGCTGTAACGACGGTTAGCAACTTTGAAGTTCAAAGATGGTGTGCTTTGACCTGTAAGGTCGTAAGCTTGTGTAACTAAATGATCTAGTTCTCCAGTAGTTGAATAGTTGTAAGTATTGATACCCATCATCCCACCAAGTGCGTTTAAATATTCCCAAGTAATTCCATCATCTGGGTTCAATAACTGCCAGTTCGCATATGGGAATGCACTGTTAGAGAAATCTTGGTTAGTATTCACTGCAGTTGTAGTTGAAGAACTGATGTACTGAAGGTTTTGAACCAATGTAGAGTTTGCAGGGTTGCCATCATTTGAAGTAATTGTAATGGTAGCAGTTGCTGGTGCAGTTAAAGTTACTGTACCAAGGTTAACTTGCGCTGTAGCATAAGTAGCAAGGTTTCCAGTCCAGTTGTAAGTGATTGGAGAAGGAATTCCTGTTACAGAGATAGTTGCGCTTGTTAGTGGGTTCAAACCATTGTTTTGCATAGTAACACTCAAAGTAAAGTCACCACATGAAGTAGTTGTACCAGTATAACCTAAGAATGCAGGGTCAACAGGGAGGGTTGCCGGTGGTGGGCAAGCCGCCACAGTTCCATACAATGCAGTAGCACCTAATTGACCAACCTCTTCAATGATGCGGTTAGGGCAAATGCGATAGATTGTTGGAAAGTAGTTGATATTGTAATCATTATTGATTTGGTTAGCCAAAGCAGAAGCTGGGTTGGCCATTGGGAATGGAACTTGGTTACCAGTAGTTGGCTCAATCCAGTTGCCAATTGCACCAGCGCCATCCAACATAGTTGCGTCAGCCGTAGTACCATCGCCTTCAACCCAAATAACCATTACGTCGTTTGTAGTGTTTGCGTTCACACCCAAGGCACCAGCCGGGCCGTGATTTGCATAAAGATCTTCAAGAGCTCCAGAAATATGGTAGTTCCAACATGGTCCACACCATGTTGCAGATACATCCATAAATACAGTATAACCTTGATCTAGGTAATCGTACAATGTATAAGAGCCATTGCTTGACGAACCAGCTGTTGACAACCATGATTGGTATGCCGAAACAGTAAAGTTTGGTGCAACACTGCCCGGTGCTAACTGTGCTTTCGCACTAAACACACCAGCAAATAATGCTGCCGAGAGTAATAGTTTTTTCATGTGTAAAAATTTTAGTTTGCGTAAATATATGCAAAACACAATTAAGAAAAAACAGATGGGCAAGAATTTAGAGAAAATTACTTCTTTTTGAGTTGTTCTTTGATGAACAATTCAATTGCCGCTACCATCGATGGTGCTTTGGGGTGTGGTGCATTGACGTCTAAGCGCAAGTTGTTCTTAATCACTGCACTAGCCGTGGTTGGCCCAAATGCAGCAATCACCGTGTTGTTTTGCTTGAAATCTGGAAAGTTTTTCAACAATGATTCAATACCCCCAGGACTAAAAAACACAAGCATGTCGTAAAAAACATCTTGTAAGTCTGAAAGATCGGCTGCCACGGTTCGGTACAATACTGCTTTGGAAAACGGTATGTTGTATTTTTCTAGCGTAACTGGAATATTGTCTCTTAGAATATCAGTGCAAGGGAGCAAAAACTTTTCTCCTTTTTGCTTTTTCATAAGTTCAGCGAGCTCATCAATCGTTTGTTTGCCAAAAAAGATTTTACGTTTTCGGTATGCAACATACTTCTGCAAGTAAAGCGCTACTGCTTCGGTAATACAGAAATATTTCATCGTATCAGGAACTTCAAAACGAACTGCCTCTGCCATTCTAAAAAAATGGTCTACGGCCACCTTTGAGGTTAAAATTATAGCCGTATGAGCAGAAATGTCTATTTTTTGAGCACGAAACTCTTTGGCATCGACACCTTCCACTTTAATAAAAGGGCGAAAATCGATTTTTACTTTATATTTTTCAGCAAGGTCAAAGTAAGGAGACTTTTCACCTTCTGGTTTAGGCTGAGAAACTAAAATGGTCTTGATTGCCAAGTTAATAGTATTAATGAGTGTATTCTCCGGAAAACCAGCTCCATATGAATAACAAAGGAGCTATTTCCAGAGCGCAAAGGTACAAAATTAAATAATACCATTCCAAATTTGCTTGCCCACAAATGCGCCAAGCTTTTATCAAGCGCCAAAAATGCGAACAGATCAGCACAATGATAAATGAGCCTTTGAATAGTTCGATTTCATGGCTATTGATGAGCCAAAGAAAGGTCAAAAGCAACAAAATCAATCCCATAAAAGACCAAATTTGCTTATTTACCTCTGCCAAATAGGTTTTTAACTTCCACAAGTCAGTAATCAACAATGCCAGCCTGAAATTTAAAACTTGGTAAACAGAATAAAGAAAAACAAGCAAAAGAGAGATGAGGCCTGCATCTTGGGTGCTAAGAGCATCTTTTAAATACAATACAGTACAGAGGCCGAAAGAGACGAAGTAATTGGCCAATAATAGCACTTGAGTCGTCGGACGAATTTTATCTTCATCAAAACCAAAAGACTCTATTCGGCTCATTTTCCAGAATCTCAACCACGAAACGGATAAAACACTAGGCGTGCTCAAACGTGCGTATGCGACAAATGTAAGTGCCACCAATGCCACTATGAGCAAATAGCTATTGAGTTGAGGGGCGCGTTCTATGAGTTCAAAATTTGTCATGGCTGCATTACGTCTACAAAAATAATTCAATTTTACATGCTACAGCTGCTCAGAATATTGCGTAATTTTGAAGCTCAAAAATTCCATCATGAAAACAGACTTATACCAACACCCCGATTACTTCAATATGGATGATCTGCTCTCCGACGAACACAAATTGGTGCGCGACGCCGCAAGGGCATGGGTAAAAAAAGAAGTCTCGCCTATCATCGACGACCACTACGAAAAAGCTACTTTCCCCATGCATTTACTTTCAGGACTTGGTGAAATTGGCGCCTTTGGCCCATACATACCTGAAGAATATGGGGGTCCGGGGCTTGACCAAATATCATACGGGCTTATTATGCAGGAGCTTGAGCGCTGTGATTCAGGCCTGAGATCAACGGCCTCTGTGCAGTCTTCTTTAGTCATGTATCCTATATGGAAATACGGTTCTGAGGCACAAAAACAAAAATATTTACCAAAATTAGCAACTGGCGAAATGATGGGTTGCTTTGGGCTTACCGAGCCAGACTATGGTTCAAACCCAGGAGGCATGATCACTAATTTCAAGGATGCCGGAGACCACGTTATCCTCAATGGAGCCAAAATGTGGATTTCCAATGCCCCATTTGCTGCAATCGCAGTAGTTTGGGCCAAAGACGAAACAGGTCGAATCCACGGCCTCATCGTAGAGCGTGGAATGGAAGGGTTTTCAACCCCTGAAATGCACGGTAAACTTTCTTTAAGGGCATCTGCCACAGGAGAATTGATTTTTGACAATGTCAAAGTTCCTAAAGAAAATATCCTGCCTGGCCGCTCCGGGCTAGGTGCGCCGCTGAGCTGCCTAGACTCTGCGCGCTTTGGCATCGCTTGGGGTGCTTTGGGAGCTGCTATGGACTGCTATGACCAGGCCTTGCGTTACTCCAAAGAGCGTACTCAATTCAATGTGCCCATTGGTGCTTTTCAATTGATCCAAAAGAAACTTGCTGAAATGATTACTGAAATCACCAAAGCACAGTTACTTACCCTTCGTCTGGGCCAACTGCGCAATGAGGGTCGAGCGACATCGGCTCAAATTTCAATGGCAAAGAGAAATAACGTTGAAATTGCCTTGAATATTGCCCGAGAAGCCCGCCAAATTCATGGTGGAATGGGTATCACTAGTGAATATTCTATGATGCGCCATATGGCTAATCTTGAATCTGTAGTGACTTATGAAGGCACCCATGACATTCATTTATTGATCACTGGAATGGATGTAACTGGAATTCCATCCTTCACCAGAGAAATGCCCAATATTTAATTAGATATCTTCTTCTTGAGAAAGCGTATCACCTCTTAGGAGACGGATGCGCTTTCTTGCTTCTGCCCCAAACAAACTCGACTTATATTCGAGTAAAATACGCTTGTACAACGCTTCGGCACGGTCTATGTCCTTTAAAATAAGCTCATTGATCTCAGCCAACCTAAAGAGCGCATCATCAGCCAAGAGGTCAGTTGCATGTAGCTTCAATAAATCCTCATAGTAATTTATAGCCTGTTCCCATTTTCCTTGTTGCTCATTGATTTGTCCTTTTCTGAATAGAATGTCATCTGCCAAAGAATGGTAAGGAAAAGCTGCTTGAATGCTGTCAAAGAGCACAAATGCAGAATCGTATTTATGCTGAGCAATCATGCGGTCGGCGGTTGCAAACCAACTCATTACTTGGTAATTGCTATCCAATCCATAATTATCGGTAATAAAGACTGAAAGTTGGATGGCGTCGTTTGCAATAAATCTAGATGTTCCTTCCTTTAATATGTCAAGTTGTGCCTGGGCAAATTCAAACTCGCCATCGTAGTAAAATATTTTTGCATTCTTAAATTTAGCCTCTGACCCGATGGTTTCGAACTTAAAATCTGAGTCTACTTGCATATATATCAACGATGCCTCCCAGATGTCGCCCTCAAGCACCTCAATATCCGCAACAAGCATTTTAACTTGAGCAATTTGAAGGTCTGTTAGTCCTGAAGTACGCATAAGCGCTTGCAATTCATCCAATGCCATTGCGCTTTGCTTGGCATAAAATGCCCTGATTTCTGCAAGTTGTAAAATAAGTTGAAATGTAACTCTATTTCTACCAAGGCGATTGAGCGCAGACTCAAAATCAGCAATACATTGTGCTATCTCAGTATCATTGAAACTTCTGTATTGTGTTACTTGAATAAATCTAGCATTCAATAGGGCCCTTTGGGCATCGTAAAAATGTGGCTGATCCTGACCCAATTCAATGACATATTGGAAACACCGATTTGCCTGATCAAATACGGCATTTTCAACACATATATGCCCAAGTTCTAATACCTCACGACCATCTCCCCTCATGCGCTTATTTAAAGCTATCGCTTGGGTCACGCCCCCCGAAAAGTCTCTAACTTGAACAAATAACCAAATCAATAATTGATTGAAAACCATCGGTGCACCGGCCTGTTGAATGCGCTCGAGCAATACCTCTCTACAAAGATTAAAATCTTGGCCGTTGCTTGCCGAGAGATCCAATCTTGAGCCTATGGCTTGCGCAATGGGGTCGAGGGTCCCTGGTTGCTGACCCAAGTAATCCATATAGGCCATTAACATGGCTTTTTTATTCCCCACAAGAGAATAATAATCCGCCATTTGAAAATTAAAAGGATAATTTGGACTTAATTTCTGTCCCATTTCCAGGGCCTTTTTTGCCTGATCAAACATTGCTTTTGCCACAAAAGCTTGGTACAATCCTATGGCCTGCCCGGGGTTGTTGGGTTGTAGTTCATCAAATAATTCTTGGTAAATTTTTTGGGCTTTATTCGGCTCATTTTGATCCTCGTATAAAGTCGCTCCTAGAAGTCGAATTTGGAAATCTTGCTTATTAATTGTGGTTTGCTTACGCCAAACTTTTTCGGCTGTTTTGAAATCATTTTGAGCAACAAGACACTCATAATATTGCAAAAAGATTGCCTTACTTTGATCTTGAGCGTAAACTTTTTCGAAATATCCTAAAGCTTTATCTAGTTCAGCATTATTGTAATAGTATTGTGCTAATTGTAAATCCGTGGAGGTTTGAGCCTTCGAGGGTAGCGCCAATAAGCACAAGAGCAGAGCCAGTACAACCTTAATGTGCATTTCTATTGCTCGTCTTTGTTTAATAGTTGGAGAGAAAATGCTTCAATTGACGGATACAAGCGCTTGTAGTCTTTGTAAAAAGATTTACGAGCGTTCAAGTAGTCATTTGTCAATGCCTGCAATTGCTTAATTTTTTGCGTTTCAAAACGAATATAATCACCGTAATGTTGCCTATTGCCCCTGCCCGCTTTGATATCTTGTTTCAAATTTAGCAATGTGTGTTTTTCTTCTTTGATGCCTTTTCTAATCTTTACAAATTGCTGCATCAATGGCTTGATGCTTTTGCGCATTAATTTATATGCTTCGAGTTTTTGCGCCAATTCTAAATTGATGGTGTCGAGATGCAAATGCTGCTTGATGCGCAGTTCAGTCTGAATGGTATTGTTCTTAATTTGAGCCACTTCGGTGATCGTATTTTGATCAAGTTGGGCGCTTAAATCTTGAAGCTTGGAGTGCTGTTTAGCCAACTGACTCAAGTGTTGTTCGCGTTGTAAATCTGCACATGAAACTAATGTAAAGCCAAGCAACAAAACAAAATAAATTATCTTTTTCATTTACGCCAAATAATAGTGAATCGATGAGGTGAACAAAACTGCCAAAGCAAATCCAGTGTAAACTTCAAGTGGGGTGTGTTTTTGTAAATAAAGGCGTGCAGAAAGCGTGAGCCCAGAGGCCACTAAAGCGCCCAAAAACCACCATAGACTGAATTGATCTTGGGCGGCTGTGTAGATGGCCAAAAATCCAACCAAAATACCTGCACCTGCCGCATGCAAAGAGATTTTAATCCATCTATTAATGAGTAAAAATACGCTCGTAACAGCCACCCCTGATAGGGGTAAGGCATAATAATAACGCGGCAAGGAAGCAGAGCCTGTCTTGTACAACAATAGAAAAAACAACACCAAAGAATAAACCAACATGATGATGAGCGGCAAACTACGCTCGCGCTGCCTTTCTATATCGATAGTAGAAATCACTTTAAAACGATGCAATAAAATAAATGAGATGCCTGGTGCTACTACACTGAAAAGAAAAAAGATGGTAAACAATGCCCACTTTGATTCAATTGGCGCAAAAAATAAACCCGTCATGCGGCTATTGGTGCTGAAAGCCGGAACAAATAGACTAATCAAGATGCCATAGCTTGGCATGAACAAGGGCAAAAACACCCATGAAAATAGATGAGCAAAATATTTCATAACTCTTTACGCATTCGTGCTACAGGTATTTGCAATTGTTCACGATATTTGGCTACGGTACGCCGGGCAATATTGTATCCTTTTTCTTTCAGTAAATCCATCAATTTTTCATCGGTCAGTGGACTGTGTTTGTCTTCTGCCTCAATGGCATCAGACAATATTTTTTTCACCTCTCTTGTTGATACCTCTTCACCACTTTCTGTAGACAAAGCCTCAGAGAAGAAATACTTCAAAGAAAAAATTCCATAATTGGTTTGCACGTACTTTGAATTGGCTACTCTTGAAACCGTAGAAATATCTAGCTCCACCATGTCAGCAATGTCTTTTAAAATCATGGGTTTCAAGCGTGTTTCATCCCCGCTTAAAAAATAGGCTTCTTGGTATTCCATAATGGCGCCCATGGTAAGCAATAAAGTTTGTTGTCGTTGTTTAATGGCATCAATAAACCACTTGGCACTGTCAAGTTTCTGCTTTACAAATTGAAATGCTTCTTTGTCTGATCTTGAATTTTTTGCCCCTTCTGCATAACTGCGCAACATATGCTCATAATCCCGATTGACTTTTAAATCTGGAGCATTTCTGCCATTTAAGGAAAGTTCAAGCCGCCCCTCATGCTCTAGCAAGGTGAAATCTGGAATGATTTGTTGATGGTTTTTTGCGGCTTCTCGCATTGACCCTCCTGGTTTTGGGTTGCAACGCAAAATCTCATCCACTGCCTCTTTAAGGTCTTGGTCTTCGATTTCTAATTTTTTTGCAATTCGGTCATAATGCTTCTTGGTGAATTCCTCAAAAAACTGTTCAACTATTTTAAGGGCAGTATACCGCACAATGTCGCCGTCTTGTTTGCGCTGAAGTTGCAATAACAAACACTCTTGTAAATTTCTTGCGCCCACTCCTGCTGGCTCTAATTCTTGAACCAACATAAGTACTGAAGCAACTTCGCTTTCGGAGGCTTCAATGTTTAAGGAGAAGGCCAAATCATCAGCTATTGCCTCTACCGATCGATTTAAATAGCCTGATTCGTCAAGATTTCCAATGATGAGGTCGGCAATGACGAATTGTTTCTCATCTAAGTAAAGTAAATGCAGTTGTTCGGTTAGTCTTTCTTGAAATGATTGTTCTCCAGATAATGGAATCACACGTTCTTCATCATCTTTGGACTGATTGTTTGCCTGTGTTTTGTAATCGGCAATGTCGTCATCGAGGTAGTCAGAGATGTCAAAATCATCGTCAGAATCTTGGTCGTCCTGATAATCGTCGTCATTGGACTCAAAGTCATCGTCGTCATGGTCCTGACCCTCCTCAAGTGCAGGGTTTTCTTCCAACTCTTGTTTGATGCGCTGATCTAGCTCCATAGTTGGAACCTGTAGCAGTTTCATGAGCTGAATCTGCTGTGGCGATAAACGCTGCTCTAATTTTTGTATGAGTTGCTGACGTAAAGCCATTATTCTATTTTCTGCTTGATCACCTGATAAATTTCTTTGGTACTCATGTCATAGACATAAATAAGTACATGCATGTTTTCAAAATTATATTGACCATCGAGCTGATTGGGAACTTGAAAACTATAGTTAATGTAGTATTTGCCATTCAACATATCAGCAGAAGTTATTTGTCTGCCAAATGGCATACATGCCAAATTTTTACGGTGAATATCACGATGCACATAATCATGATTGTGCGAGTTATCACTCATTTTTTGGTCACCGACCAGAGAATCTTCAATCACATAACCAACTATGCCCAAGTCATTGGTAAGTGTGGGGTCTATTTTATCAACTTCAACATGGACGAAGGCTCCTTTGGTGCTTGGAAAATAATTCAATTTAGATTGCAGGTTTACACGCAAGTTATTTTCGGTCAACAAGGTGCTAGTAATCGATGACCATTGTCCTGGACCTTGAAAAATATTCCCTCCTATATTCACCCTGTTGATCGGGCCTCTTGGGTTGCCCACAAATC
>Ga0222714_10000572_pt1 | contig 42258 bp, 41 predicted proteins | sample C33_3DmetaG_FD_165048 | JGI IMG/M metagenome (GOLD analysis project Ga0222714, IMG submission 165048) | Estuarine water microbial communities from San Francisco Bay, California, United States - C33_3D | ecosystem: Environmental > Aquatic > Marine > Unclassified | place: USA: California...
GTCCACCTGAGAGCATGGCACCCCTTTCACCGATATTGGAATGAATTCCATTCGGTAATGACTGAATAAGCTCATTCAAATGAGCAGAATCAATTGCACTTAGTATTGATTCTTGATCTATGTCTTTATCCATACCATAAGAAATATTCTCAGCAATTGTACCCTCAAGTAGAACAATATCTTGACTGACGAGTGAAATCTGTTTCCTCAAAGATTGCATTGTTAAATCTTGAATGTTTTTCCCATCAAGGAAAATAGTACCGTCCTCGACTTCATAAAATCTAGGGATCAGAGAGACAAGAGAGGTCTTACCCGCTCCAGACCTCCCTACAAAAGCAACACTGGTTCCTTGTTTGATCGTTAATGAAACATCATTGAGCGCAACCTCATCATTATTACGGTATGAAAAAGTAACGTTACTAAATTGTATCTCACCATTAGCGCATTCAATACTTATGGTGCCCTTATCCCTCTCCTCCGAAGTATCTAAAATTTCAAACAAAACCCCAGATGAGGCTATCCCTCTTTGGATTGCAGCATTGATGTTTGTCAGTCGCTTGATTGGTGCCAAAAGCATACCCATAGCTGTAAGGAATGCCATAAAGCTTGGTGCATCTAATTGGATAAATTCTGATGAGCTTAGGGTAATCCATACTATAAAAGCAATACCAAGTGCCAACACATATTGCGTCATTGCATCGCCGATTGCCCTAACCGCAATAATCTTAAGATTAGATTTATAATTTTCTTGATTGATGCCCATGAATCTTTTGGATTGAAATCCCTCTGCCTGATAGATTTTAATATCCCTGTGGCTATGGATAATTTCTTCGGTCGATTTTGTAGCGTCTGCCATAGAATCTTGGATACGCACGCTGTATTTGCGGAATGCCCTACTCATGACTCTGATTAAAATTGCAATAAAGGGGACCAGAAGAAACACGATTAGTGTCAAGGACGGGCTGTAATAGATCATAGCTATAACTAGCACGATAATGGTAAGAGAGTCTCGCACCAATACCACAATTGCATCAGAAATGGCTTGAGCTACTTGCTCGGTGTTATAGGTAAGCTTCGAAATCATGGACCCAGAAGATGTCGCTTCGTAATAGCTCGTAGGCAATACTAGATATTTATTAAAAATTTCACTTCGCAGGTCCCGAATGACTCTGCGCCCCAACCAACCTAAACCATATACTGTAACAACGTCTGTGATTCCTCGAACAGTAAAAATAATTAGGAGCAATACTGGAACAAAATAGCTATTGAGTTCGTTCAAAGAGCCTAATGCATCAATAATTGTCTCCATCAAGTAAGGCACAGCAGCATTAGCAAGCGAGTAGAATACCATCGCAATCATTGAAATTAATAAGACGTTCCAATGGGGCATTAAATAGCCCAACAACCTTCCATAGGTATATTTCAAGCTTCGGTATTCGCGCGTCATCTAATCAGTAAATGTTCCATTCTGGATGGTTAATCTCTTATCCATTTTATCAGCGATTTCATTATCATGAGTAACCACCACAAGAGTCGTATTGAGCTCATGTGAGAGCTTAATTAATAAAGATGTAATAAGAGATGCGTTAGGGTTATCCAGGTTACCAGTGGGTTCATCGGCGAATACAATCGATGGTTTGTTAACAACAGACCGAGCAATTGCCACTCTTTGTTTTTCACCTCCCGATAACTCATGAGGTAAGCTTTTGTATTTATTCTCAAGATTTACAAGCGTTAGAGTCTTCTCTGCCTCCTCCATGGCAACTCTTATATTTTTGCCGGAGATCAATAAAGGTAATGCCACGTTATCCCTAACATTGAGATCATTCAAAAGATGAAAAGACTGAAAAATGAAACCTATTTTCTGATTTCTAAGTATAGAAAGCTTATTATCCTTAAGTTTATAGATGTCCTCTCCCTCAAATTCAATGGTTCCAGATGACGGGCGATCTAGACCGGCTGCAATATTTAATAAGGTAGTCTTACCAGAGCCGGAGGCGCCCATGATTGCGAGTCTATCGCCCTGATGTATGACTAGATTGATATCCTTGAGAACGTGGAGCAAGTCTTCGCCATCCCGATAATGTTTACTAACATTTATTAACTCAAGGATTTTATTCATTTCTTAGGGCCTCTGCTGGCAACACATTAACAGTTTGTCTCGCAGTAAGGAAAGAGCCAAATAATCCGGACAAGAAGGTCACTGAAAGTATTAAATAAATATCACTTTTATAAATAATTCCAGTCAAGGCATCAATACCATAAACGTCTGAGGACAAAAGGTTCTCACCGATGAGAAAGCCCATCCCTTGAATAATTAAATCAAGATTTTTCATAAACAATAACCCTAAAAATAATCCTATGATAATTGCCATGCTAATCCTGACCAATGATACTAATAGAAAGACTTTTGTGATCAAGTGACTTTGCAGTCCCAATACTTTCAGTAAAGCTATAAAACTTTGTCTGGACTTAACTTCTAATAAATTCATGGAAAATAAATTAAAGAGTGAAATCACAAATAACATAAACAGGATAACCCATAAAACTGCACGAGTAATATTAATGGACTCAAATAGATTTCTATATTCTACATCCCATCTGGTAATAGTTGCTAAAGGTGAGAGTATTTCGTTTAGTCTTGCAATAGTGCTATCCATACTCAGTGGTGTCTCAAGATATAAAAGCAAACCCTTTTCAATGTACCTCTGAGACGCTAAAGCGTTTAAGGTGTCAGAGCTGATCAAGGCTACTCGCTCTTCTGAAGCTGCCATCGCATAGCTCATTACCTCCCTGATGCCTAAAACCTTGACCCTAGGTATATTTGCAATTGCATTTAGATCGGCAACTAAACCAAATAACACAAGCTCATTATTCGTACCTAATCCAAGATCAGAGCTTAATGTATCACTGATGATAATAGATTCGTTTTCTATTGGTGAAAGCTCTAGTATGGATGGATACATGCCATCCTCAAAGGCAATCAATTGTGTAATGATCTCCTTGCCTGAATCTCTTATGAGGCCCATGCTGGCCTGATAGGGAATGACCTCTGTTATCTCGTTTGTATATAAAGCGATATCTGAGGATTCCAAGGTAAATCTATCCCTATCGATCTCCGGCGAGGTAACTCTTAAGTGCGGGATCTTATCAATCAAAGCGCTATTTAAAGCGTATTCAAAGCCATTCATAACAGCAATCCCTGCGGTCATAAGAAATACTGCAAATACCATTGTAATGACCCCTCTACTAAGGGATTTAAGATTTAGCCTCCCATTGAGCTGGAAAAAAGTATTTAAAAGCTGAAAGTATAGTCTCATGACAATTTTCTTAAGCTAACAAATTTGTTGGCTATTAATTTTTTTTGCAAAAAGAATAATGAGATTAAATAAGCCATAAGAATAAATAGCAAAAATATAATTAGGTATTGATAAAAATTTAAATGGGCAGGCACCTGACTTAAAAAAAAGAGCTCGTATGGCAAAAAGCCTACCTCCAGGATCTCATATAAGTATGTTGTCATATCATTAAGCTGAATAGAGATTAGAGTTCCTAATGCCATACCTACAAAAATACTAAGACCAACAAGGCACACAGGATAAATGAGAAAAATTTTCCGAATCTGCACATCTTTTAAGCCCAAGGTCTCCATAATTGTAATATCGACTCGCTTTCTTTCAATAAGCTGAGACAGGATCGCTGTAAGATTCGTATAAGCAATTAAGATTACAAGGCTAAGAAGAAGCATCATGAAAAGCTTCTCAATGGCGATAGCCCTGAACAGGGTTGCATTCACATCAAACCAAGTTGTGTAGTTACCAACCAGTGGTTGTTCTGCCAGGTAACTGGTGATGGCGTCCATCTCATAAGGGTCGAATAAGTTTAAATTGAGTAAATAACTTTGGATATAATGATCAACAGAGGTAAAGTCAGAAACCGAGAGATTAATATCAAATCCATCAGCGATCCCTTGTGTTTCATTTTGATTTCTCGCAATTGAATCTAATCTATTAGTTCCTGAATACAAAGATAGGCTTCCTGGGAAAATTATTGAGATTGCTTCGCCCTCAATGATCTCATGCTGAAAAGCAAATGCATTAGACATGTAGGATTGGAGCACATCTTCATCGCCTTGATGGGTGGATTCCTGAAAAATGATATCCGCGAGCGCATAGCCGCCTGAATAAGTAACTATAGCCGTCGCAGAGCCTAACAAATGCGCATCCTCTATATCCGGCTGAGAAATTAAATCAGTCATAAGCGCTTCCTGGCTGGCATGATCAAGGTCTGAGACATCAATTGAAATTTCAGAGCTTGTATCAACTATTCTCTGATTTATAAGTCTTTCAAATCCATTCATCATATTGAGAATAAAAATCATCACCGCAATACCTATGATCGTGCTCAGGGCGGTCACCATACTTAAAAAACCATTGAATCCACTACCCCTTATAGTTAGGAGGTATCTTGCGGCTATGTATACCATTGATAAAAAACGCATGATTTGAAAATAATAACAACTTTAGGGAGAGATAGTCTTAAATTCAAAAACAAAATTATGCGATAATCCCCACCCTCAATGATGCAAAAGAATCTACATGTTGTTGCCTTTGACTACTCAAAAGCCATTGAGTGTCAAAAAATAATTGATAAGTCAGATAAGCCAGTCATCATTTGTCTTCCATCTGACCAGGATGCATTGATACTCCTCAAAGAATTAAAAGTATTAGTTAAAGATTTAGACATTGATTTTCTATCCAGCAATGGCAATCAACCTTATCAATTTAAGCCTAATAATTATGAAAATCAGCTATCAAGGGTTAGGTCCTTGGGAAAAATTTACCGAAAAAAGCTTCCAAAGGTTCTGTTGCTATCGATCGATAACTTATTTTATCGATTCCCTCCCAAGGAGGAATTCATTGATGAGACACTTAGCATTCAAATTGGAGATGAAAGTTATGATGAAATTATCAACTACCTCTTTAAATACGAATTCTTAAGGGTCAATACTGTCACCAATGTGGGTGAATTTTCAATGAGAGGCTCGATTATTGACTTTTTTTCATCAGCTCATAATTCACCTCTAAGGATTAACTTTGATGATCAGCAGGTAGAAAAAATTACTCTCTTTGATATAGATTCACAATTAAGTACTCATGATCTAAGTAATTGTATAATCTCTCCATTCAAAGAATTCTTATTAAGTCATGAGCTGATCGATCGATTTAAGACAAACTTTCGAACTTATGTTGATACCGATCATAATGAGTCAACGATATATCAAAAAATTAGTATGGGATATGTTCCCATTGGTATTGAGCATTACTTGCCCCTATTTTTTGATCATACATTGAAATTAATGGACTTGATTGATGAGCCCTATCAGTGGATAACAATAGGAGAATTTGAAAATATCTATAAAAACTTCTCCAAGATAATCTATGAAAATTTTCAAAAACAAAATAATCAAGAACTACTAAAACCAGAATTACTTTACCAGCTTGAAGAAGATAGTAACTCTGCTATCTCCTCAAGATATTTAATTACTATTTCTTCTAATGTACCTGGTACAAAAGACAAGCAAATAGTAAAGGCAAACTCTCAGACGCTGCATCATATATATGACAGCAAGAGTTGGCTAAGCTCGCTTCTGAACTATCAGACTAGCAGTCAGTATAAGATAATTTTTTCCTCAAGCTCACCTGGTAAAAATCAAGTACTTGCCGACTTATTAAAATCACAAAATATAGATGCCCTTCTGAGCAAAGAAACTATTCCTGACATTAAGTTTCATGAATCAAAAATAATAATTTCATCTGGATACATCGATAAGGGGATCATCGATCATGAGCAAAAGATTATCTTTATACCAACTGAATTGGTCACTGATGCAATATCGAGTAGTTCTAAAAAGATACAAGATGTGGATGTCTCGAAATACTTTGCTCATTTAGAGCAGTTCACAAAAGATAGCCACGTGATCCATAAGCGTTTTGGCTTAGGTATATATCGAGGCCTGAGGAAGCTCGATGTAGGAGGCATGGATAATGAATTTATTTGTCTAGAGTATGCGGATGGAGACCTACTCTATATTCCAGTTTATGAAATCAATGAGATTACTAAATACAGTGATGCAAATATTAAAAATCCCGTCCTCCATAAGCTTGGAACGAATCAATGGAGTAAAGCTAAGTCTAAGGCCGAAAGAAATATTAGAGATGTGGCAGTAGAGCTACTGACTGTCTATGCAAAAAGAAAGAATGCGGTTAATAAGATAAGAGCTATTGATGAGGAGGAATACCAAAAATTTTGTAAGGGGTTTGCATTTGAAGAGACAGTGGATCAGCTTCGGGTAATTCATGAAATAGAGGATGAATACAGAACTGGTAAGCTCATTGATCGTCTCATATGTGCAGATGTGGGCTATGGAAAGACCGAGGTTGCGTTGCGCGCCGCCTACATGCACTTACTCAATAATGAGAAGGTAATCTTTTTGGTACCTACCACTCTTCTTGCGCAACAACATTTTGAAAATATTACCGAACGATTCAGTCAATTTGCCTGCAACATCGGAATCCTATCAAGATTACAATCAAAAGATTCAATTCAAGATACCTTTAGTTTAATTAGTAAGGGCAAGCTAGATATCCTAATAGCGACTCATAAAGCACTTTTTCATAAAGATCTATTAAAGCAATTTGGCCTTATTGTGATTGACGAGGAGCATAAGTTTGGGGTTAGACAAAAGGAGGTGCTTACCAGTATTAGATCCAATCAAAATATCTTATCACTGACAGCAACCCCTATACCTCGAACCCTAAATCTCTCCCTAAATGGCGTTAAAGATATTTCTCTGATCGCTACTCCTCCTGAGAATAAACAGGGTATCGACACCTACCATATTCACTGGGATGAACAAAAAATTATAGAGGGTATCCAAAATGAATTAAAAAGAGGTGGGCAGGTATACTTTGTTCATAATAGGGTAAGAGAGCTGGATCGTATCCATCAAAAGCTTATAAATCTCATGCCGCAACTTCGTATCTCCATCGCACATGGTCAGATGTCAGCCACTGAACTTAATCAATCTATGAGAGGATTTATTGATAAGAAAACAGATCTGTTGCTATGTACTACCATTATTGAAAGCGGCATCGATAATCACAATGTGAATACTATATTTATCAATGATGCTGATGCGATGGGGTTGGCTCAGGTACACCAACTTAGAGGAAGGGTCGGCAGGGGATCGCGTAAGGCATTTTGCTACGTTTTGACTCGCCCAGAACAACTTCTGAGTAGTGATGGGAAGTTAAGGGTAAGGGCCATAGAATCTATGTCAGATCTAGGTGCTGGTTTCTCTCTTGCCGCGCATGATCTTGAGATTAGAGGTGCAGGTGAAATTTTGGGTGCAAGACAAAGTGGAGACATACAACAAATTGGGTTTAATTACTATAATGAGCTTCTATCAAAGGCTATTGAAGCAATCAAAAACAATCATTTAAACTCTATTGATTTAAGCTTTGATCAGAACATTGAAATTAACTTAAGCATTCCTGCGCTTATTCCAGAGGACTATATGCCTGATATCAACCAGCGCATCAGTTTCTACCGCAAGATTACCGATTCTAACGATTTTAATCGTGTAAAAATTGAACTGATTGATCGCTATGGCCCCATCCCAATAGAGATTGAAAATTTTTACCTCATTAATCGAATTAAAAAATTACTAAAACAAGCGCTAGCGGTCAAAATTAATGGCAATGCTCAGAGATTTAAGATTACTCTGTCAGAAAATCACTTATTTAATATTGATAAGATTCTTAGAGATACGGAAGATGAGTCTCTTGCTTATGAGATTAGCATTGGAAAGGATAACTCTCTAACCTTTAAATCATTAATGGATTTTAATTTTACTAAAGATATTCTTGATACTATAGAAAGATATGTTTAAGAAGATCATTTTTTTAATCCCTCTTCTTGTAATTTTTAATTGCAAACTACTACACTCACAAGAGGCTAATGATCAAGATAGATTTGACTATCAGTATGAGCTTATTTTTTTTAAGCAAAATGAATTTTTACTAGAAAACTCACTAGAACGATTTGAATCCATTCAACCTATTAATCGACTGGGTCAGTCTTTGAGCACTCCCCTAACGATTAATTTGAAGTCTTATCAAAAAAGAATCCTTAGCGATATGAGTCAGATAGTTAAGTCAAAGGGAGATATCTTTATCGATGACTACATCTACTCTGAATTTGTAAATTCATGTGAAGCTTTTATGGATTGCGAAAGTGAAGCGATCTTATCTGCAAGTCAACTCCCGTCTCTTATTCCACAAACTACCGAAGAAAGGTTGGATGATTTATTAATCTATCATTCACCTGATTTACTTTTACCAGAAGTTAATCGTTTAAATGTTGTTAGGCCCTATGAGGTAATTGGTGCTATAGGCTGGTATCTTGATATAGATGCCAGAAACAGTGACTTTTTATTAGAGGATCTACAAATGATTCACCCTCAATTAAGTGGAGTGGTAAAAGTTATTCGTGCCCAGCCCAACAGAGTGGAGCTAGAGGTTACCTACATAGGAGAGAATGGCGTGACTCTTGTTGGCAATGATGTGGATAGGCTTGAGTTAATATACCTTAAACCTAGATACATTATAAGCTCAGGCCAAACGATTAACCTTGGGTCTATTTTCTACTTTGATCATCCTGCTTATGGAATTTTGGCGACTGTATCAAGAATAAATAACTAGCATAGCCAATTATTTTCTTTTAGTATTTTTATAGACTTCTCATAGTTTTCAAGCTTTTCATGCGCATCCACTTTATCGAGAGATAAATTACACTCATCTATTCGATTAACCTCTGTATCGAGGGCTTCAACCTCATTCATAAAATGAAATCTATTTTCATATTGATTACATATGATCGCCATATCATTACCTGCCTCAATAGATTTTTTTATAAGATCAAGCATACTTCCAAAGTGGCTAAGACCCTTCATTGTTAGATCATCACTAAATTTAAAAACTGGACCTAGAGAATCATGAATCTTTTGTATCCATGGCATAGATAAACTTACAGGAGCGTGATCAATTTTTGGAAAAATAACATGGCTTAGCATTACGGCATTTAGTAATTCAGCTGACGATAGATACTTGTAAATTGAAAGATCTTCTTCGAGTTGTTCAAAGTCTCTGTCATCGTTTGCCATATCTAGGTGAGTATCAATGGTTGTCCCTGCATGAGAGGGATAGTGCTTACCCACTGCACTCATGCCCTGAGCTTTCAGTCCTCCAATGAAATAATAACAAAGATCCTTGATGGCCCTAGATGAGCGATGAAAAGATCTATCAGCAATAATCTCTGATTGACCGAGATCGATATCAAGCACAGGCGAAAAATTTAAATCAATATGAAATTTTGATAGTTCATAACCAATAATATTTCCCGTTGCAAAAGCTAATTGAAGTGCTAAGTCTTGATTTTGATCAAACATTTTACCTAATGAGCGCATAGCATGAATTTTACTAAATCCCTGCTGAAATCTTTGGACCCTTCCTCCCTCATGGTCGACCGCAATTACCAGGGACGGTGACTTAATCGCCTTGATCTCCTGGCAAAGCCTATGGAGCTGCTCTAATGACTCATAATTCCTAGCAAACAGGATAACCCCGCCAATAGCATCATGACTGAGTAATATCTTTTCCTGTTGACTCAGCTTATAGCCTTCAACATCGATCATGATTGAATTACTTGGGACCTGTATCATACGATCTGTACACGGTCTCCGACCTCTATAAGATCAAATAGCTCCATCACATCGCTTGGGCGCATTCTTATGCATCCTATCGAGCTCGGTTGACCGATAAATGTTTTATCAGGTGAGCCATGAATATATATATAACGCTGCATGGTATCAACATTACCAAGACGGTTTATCCCTCTCTCTAAACCTGAAAGCCAAAGGATCCTAGCAAGGATGTAGTCTTCCTCCAAATTCTCTTTACCATCTTGGGGATAGGTATCCCCTATCCATCTTCTACCTTTAAAAATCGCATTGCTTGGCGCACCTGCACCAATCTTTGCTCTTATGATGTGGTGACCTGTTGGTGTTTTAAAGCTGCCTTTTTCTTGCCCAGGGCCAAATTTAGAGGTTGAAATTTCAAACTCTCTGACAATATCTTCTTGAAAGAAAAGCTTGAGGCTTTGCTCTTTAAGATCAACAAAAATTCTTTTTGTCATGTTAATTTTTTTCAAATACCCCTAATAATTCTATATGAGAAGTCTGAGGAAACATATCTAGCACATTTAGATCTATCATTTTAAAATTATTCTCTTCACAAATTTTCCTCGCATCACGCGCAAATGTTCCAGGATTGCATGATATGTAAATAATGTGTTTCGGATCTATCACTCCAAGTTGTCTAATCACCGCCTGCGCTCCAGAGCGAGGAGGATCTAAAATTAACATATCCCATTTATCCTTAAAAATTGGCCAACCTTCCTCAAATAGATCACCGGTATGAAAATTAATATTTGAGATATGATTGAGAGCCTGGTTTGCGATTGCACGCTTGATGAGCCCTGCTCCCAGCTCAATACCAGCGACGTTCCGAGCATAACGCGAGATCGGTAAGGTGATGTTGCCCAAGCCACAAAACAAATCCAATACGCTCTCAGGTTGATACTTCTTCACATTTTCTACTACCAGCATCACAAGATCTTTATTGATCTTATCGTTTACCTGAATGAAGTCTTGTGGAAAAAAATTTAATTTAATATCTTGGTAGGGGCTGTAGGCTAATGGGGCTGTCTCATGGAGGACTACTTGCTCCTTATTATTTAACAACAAAGACCCAGCTATCTGATGCTCTTTAAAAAAAGATTTAAGTATATCTATTTCTTTTGTATTTGGAGGCTCAAGGCATCTTAGGATAGCGCCAACAGCTTCATCACCCTGAGCAATCTCAATTTGAGGAATCTTATTTTTTATGGACATAGGGCTTAATATTTCTGAAAAGAGTTGAGGCAAAATGGTCAATTCTTTTACTAGAACATCACAACTATTCGCATCAGTTACGAAATGAGAGTTCTTCTCACGAAAACCTACTGTCACCTTATTTTTTTTATCTACATACTTTGCACTGAGCCTAGCCTTTCTGCGATAGTGATAAGGTGAGGAAGTAAATATTTGAGGATCAAAATCAAGCTCCATGCCTGCGATGGATTTTAGATTTTCCAAGGCATGCTCTTTCTTGATCGCTAATTGATTTCCATAGTCTATGTGCTGTAATTGGCAACCTCCGCATAACTCATAGTGAACGCATGAGGGCTTTACTCTGTCTGATGATTGATTGACTATTTGCTCGAGATTGGCTTTAAAAAATCTAGAATTTTTTACGACCACTTTTGCAGATACCTTTTCACCCTTCATGGCACCGGGTATTATGACCTTCCTATCATCGGCATAGGATATCCCTTGACCCTCAAAGTCATACCCTGAAACAACAAGCTCTAGAACATCACCCTTGCTAATCAATCTTATTTTTTCCAGTGATCAAGGTAGCTTTCCATATGAGTTTTTTTACTATTGGAAAGATATTGCTCCAAGGATAGCTCGTATTTTTTTAGCTCGTCAGTTTTGATCAGTCCTCTAAAATGCTGGAAGTGAATCATTACAAGATAGGTAGAGATTACATCGGTATCACAGTAGTCTCGAATTTCTTGGTAGGCACCCTCAGAATATTTTTTCCAAACCTGGCTGCCGTCTATCCCTATTTTCCCAGGAAATCCTAGAAGAACCGACACATGATCCAAACTAGCTCTACCCTGATTTTGAAATCCTGCCAACACATCCATAACATCGATATGTCTCTCGTGGTACCTATTAACATAATTATTAAATTGAAAATCTCGACTTTGATCACCTTGCCAATAATAGCTGGCCTGAATCTTGTGATGCATGGCGCGTAAATAGATAACAGGCATATCAAATCCTTTGCCATTCCAAGAGACCAATGTGGGTTTATGATGACTGATTCCATCAAAGAATTGTTGGATCATTCCTCTTTCATCATGGATGTCTTTTCCAAGGCTAACCACCTTAATCTCCTCTCCGTTTGCGATTAAGACTGAGATGGCGACAATTTTATGGAATACAAAGGGAAGAAATTCTGTTTGTCTTTCCTGTCTTTGTTTGAAAAACATTAATTTCGCTATATCTTCTTCGCTGAGGTCTTTGAGATTATAGTATTTAGCTCCCAGCGATGTATCTGGAATGGTCTCAATATCAAAAACGAGATAGCTCCTGCTCATAACAAAATGGCTACAGCCGTGACGTAAGGTTCTTCATCAGATAGAGAGATATGACATGAGTGTATCTCTCTCTTACTTAGAAACTTCTCAACGCTCTGACTAAATTCTACATGGGGTGCACCCTTTTCATCCCTAAGGATTGACATATCATTAAAGCGGAGCATCTTGCCAATGCCTGTGCCAAGTGCCTTAGAAACAGCTTCTTTGACACAATAACAATTTGATAAGTATCTCACTTGGTTTGAGCTTTCTTTGTATAAAAGGAATTCCTTTTTCGAGAGGATACGGCTTGCAAACCGATCATTATATTTTTGAATGGCTTTATCTATTCGCCGTCTGTCTAGCAAATCTATACCCAGTCCCTTAATCATTCCTAGCCCCATAACAAATTTCTTTCATACTTAAGAATGCCCTGCCAAGTCCGTCATAAATTGCCCTTGCAACGATTGCGTGTCCAATATTTAATTCCTCAATGGCATGAATACTCGCGATTCGATTAACATTAATGTAATTTAGACCATGACCCGCGTGAACCGAGAGCCCTAAGTCGCGAGCGTAGCTAGCAGATTCTTTAATCTTATCAAGCTCTTGATCGATCGTATCCTGGTTTATCGCATCAGCATACTTTCCAGTATTTAACTCAATGGCATCTGCACCGATCTGCTTTGCCGTCTCAATGGCATTCCGATCAGGGTCAATAAAGAGTGATACCCGCGAACTTTTAGAAAGGGCATTAATACCATCAATTAATAGGTTGCTCGGATCTTTCAGGCTCAATCCACCTTCAGTGGTAAGCTCCTCCCTTTTCTCAGGAACAATACAACAATACTTTGGGGCTAGCTCTTTAGCAAATTCAATCATTTCCTGTGTCGCTGCCATTTCAAAATTTAAAGGGACTCTTAATAACTTTTTTAGTTGCTTTGCATCCTCGTCTTGGATATGCCTTCTATCCTCTCTCAAATGAATCGTAATGCTGTCCACGCCTACTTGCTCAAGGAGTATGGCCGTGGTGAGTGGGTCCGGATATTCTGTGAATCTCTGTTGCCTCAGGGTAGCGACGTGATCGATATTTACACCTATTTTGATTTCGCTCATGATTTAGAATTCCTTGCTAAGATTTATTAATTGTCTCATTACTTTTCTTGAATTTACACTTGGGCTTAAGGATTGGGAGAGAATAACTGAGTCAAAAATATATTTTGCTAATCTTAGAGACGGATCTGAGTCTAGATCTAGATTTGAAAGACGCTTGATAAGGTCCCCATTAAAGTAATTCTTATTATCCTCTTTATGGAGAGACTCCCTAAATCCGTCACTCGGTAAAAATTCATAGGTTTTTGATGTCTCGATGGGGGTATTGTTCAAATACTCATACTCAAGTGAGGGTAGATAACCTAAGAAATCTAAAATTGAAATTTCAAAAGACCTGAGTTTTGAAACCCAGTTTTGTTCAGGTAGATCATAAAGTGTACCTTTGTAAAGACTAAATAGGGCTGGATCAGACTCATCTTCAGGAACAACCTTTAAGATGATCTCATTGATGTAAAACCCTGCCATTAAACGCTTACCGCTTAGCGATATCATGAGCCCATCGGATTCAATTTCTCGGATGCTAGCTAGGTCACCCTTTTGTGACCAATTGATGATAAGCGGTTGAAACGGTTGAATATTTTGCTTTAATAAGCGCTTAGAGCTCTTGATGCCCCTAGCGATACCTCTGAACCTTCCATGGCTTTGGGTATAACAGTCAAGTATTTTACTTGTGTCCCGAAAATCTCTCTGATGCAAGATAAAGCCAATGTCTCTATTCATATTTTAGCTATTTAGCCTGATTAACCTTTAAAAATAACGAGCATTTTGTTCCGCACCATTTCTCAATATTATTTCTTGCTTGCGTTCCAATCGCCTTAATTGTTCTCGCATCCTTACCAATAATCATCGATTTATAAGACTTTTTCTTAGTGACAAGATCAGCATGTATTACTAAATCTTTATCTTTTTTAATATTATTAATTTGAATTTCGATGCCATAAGGTACCTCTTCATGCAGGCAGTTTAGTATAGCGTTTCTAATTTCCTCTTGTGCTCTCTCTGACAATGATAAGTTCGTTTGATAATCTTTATTGAATTGAGCCTTTCCCTCGGGTAAAAAGTCTGCAATGGTATCTTTCAGATCTTTGAGTCCATCATTTTTTAAGGCTGAAATAAAAAATACTTTCTTAAAATCTACCAATGAACTCAGTTTTTCAGAGTAACCCAATAACTTAGACTTATCTCTGATGCGATCAATTTTATTGATAATAATAAAAATATTACTAGAGAATTCATTCAGTCTTCTGTAAACCTTTTCAACAATGTCGAGATCAGTCCTTAAATCGATTAAATATAAAATTAAGTCTGATCCATCGAGTGCTGCATTAATCTCTCTTCTCATGAGCTTATAGTCGTAGGCTCTTGTCAGCTCCTGATAGCCAGGAGTATCAAGCATCACCACCTGAGATACATTATGGTTAAAAACGCCTAGAATCTGGCGTCTGGTAGTATGAGATTTTTTGTTAACAATGCTTATCGGCAAGCCAATGAGCTGATTGAGGAGTGTTGACTTACCTATGTTAGGTTCGCCAACAAGAGTTACATAACCGAATCGACTAATCGCCATTTCCATCTAATCTTTTTAATAGCATTTCAGCAGCCTTCTGCTCTGCCTTTTTAATGCTAGAAGACGACGCAGTGACATAAATATTTGTGGTTTGATCAATGCACTTTATAGTAAATGTTTTTTGATGAGGCCTTCCTGACTCCTTGATTACTTCATAAGATGGAAGTGGATTTCCATTTTTCTGGAGTAGCTCTTGTAATTTTGTCTTAGCATCTTTGAGCTCATTAGGGTCCGGCAAGTTTTGAAATTCATCAAAAAATAATGAATGAACCACACTCTCAATAGCTTCAATACCGCCGTCCAAATAGATAGCCCCAAAAACTGCCTCTAGGCAGTTTGCGATGACAGACTCCCTGTTATAGCTACCCGATCTTAATTCACCCTGCCCAAGCACGATAAACTCACTTAAATGTATTTTTTGTCCAATTTCAGCTAACTTATGACCGTTTACCAAATGAGATCTCATCCTGGTTAACGCACCCTCATCCATGTCATTTAGATGATTATAGAGATATAAAGAAATTATCTGTCCTAGGATGCTATCACCCAAGAACTCTAATCGCTCATTATTTTGATTAGAAATACTTTTGTGTGTAAGTGCAGTTTCTAAAAGTGATAGGTTTTTAAACTGATATCCAAGCTTAAGATGACACCATTCTGTTAAATCCATAGCGCTAACCCTCTATGAACCCTAATCGCTCCCATTTAAAAGCATCCTCATCTTCATTATTCCAGTGCATCCAAATAAAGACTGGCTTCCCAACCAAATTATCTTCTGGCACAAAACCAACAACTGAAAATCTACTATCCTGACTGTTGTCTCTGTTATCGCCCATCATAAAATAATGACCTTCGGGGACGTTATATAGGCCACCAGGCGAAAGTCGGCTATTCATATGAATGATACGGTGTTCGGATCCATAGGTTTCCTGCATAAGAGCGAGATTAGAATCATCAGCATAATTACCGACATAATTATTCTCTACGAGATGATCATTAACCCAAAGCTCTTTCTCTTGATAGTCATAAAATACCTCGTCACCTGGTAAGCCAATCACTCGTTTAACATAAACAATTGATGGATCAGAGGGAAGTCGAAATACCACCATCTCTCCCCTTTCAGGAGTCCGAGAGCCAAAAATACGTTTCCCGGCAATCGGTAATCTCACTCCAAATGAATGTTTATTTACGAATATAAAATCTCCATCAAGAAGATTTGGGGTCATAGAGCCAGATGGGATTCTAAAAGGCTCAATAATAAATGATCTCAAGATAAAGACTACAAGCAAAACAGGGAAAAAGCCTGCTGTATAGTCAGCAAATTTGCTTGGTGCGTAATTTGTATGCTTTCTCTTTCCATAAAAAATATAAAACCAAAAGAAACCTGTCGAAACAGTTAAAACCAGAATCACCCATTCAAATAACATCATCTAACCCCTATTGATTTATTAAGATTCTAACTCTATTTAGATTTATTCTGAAGCACCGCTAGAAAAGCCTCTTGAGGTATCTCAACAGAGCCAAGCTGCTTCATTCTTCTTTTTCCGGCCTTTTGTTTTTCAAGTAACTTCATTTTACGTGTCACATCACCACCGTATAGTTTTGCTGTAACATCTTTCCTTAGAGCTTTAACATTGCTTCTGGCTAAAATATGACCCCCTATCGCAGCCTGTATTGCAACCTCAAACTGCTGTCTTGGTATCACGTCCTTCAAAGTTGCAACAATCTCTCTACCTCTTCTGTCTGAAAATGATCGATGCACGATCATGGATAACGCATCAACCTTATCTTTATTTATTAGAATATCCATCTTTACAAGATCCGATGTCTGAAATCTAATAAATTCATAGTCAAAGGAACCGTAACCACGACTTACACTCTTTAGCTTATCAAAAAAATCTAGCACCACCTCTGCCATAGGAAGTTCATAGACCAAAGTTACTTGTTCTCCATGATAAGTAAGATTTTTTTGAACGCCCCTCTTCTGTTCGCATAGCTCAATCACTTGTCCTAAATAATTCTGTGGAAGAAGTATGTTAGCCCTAATGATTGGCTCTTGAATTTCTTTAATATAGGTTTGCTCAGGAAGTTGCGATGGGTTCTCTACTGAGACAGTCTCTCCATCGGTTCTAATGACCTGATAGACGACAGTAGGTGCCGTTGATATTAGATTCAGGTCATACTCTCTCTCAAGGCGCTCCTGAATAATTTCCATATGGAGTAGACCTAAAAAACCACAACGGAATCCAAAACCCAAGGCGGTACTGCTCTCCGGCTCATAGTGAAGTGCGGCATCATTAAGGGATAATTTACTTAATGCCTCCCTAAAGTCCTCAAAATCATCAGAGCTTATCGGAAACAATCCAGCAAAAACTCTTGGTTTTATTTGTTTAAATCCAGGTAATGCCTCTGCAGTTGATTTATGCATTCTGATCGTATCTCCAACAGGTGCGCTCCCAATCTCTTTGATCCCAGAGATAACATAGCCAACATCCCCAGTATCAAGAACATCAACCTTGATCATTTTTGGCGTAAACACACCCACATAATCTACTGTGTATTTCTTTTGGGTCGATAATATTTCTATTTCGTCCCCTTTACGTATTGAACCACAGACAATTCGAACCAGCGTTACGATACCTAAGTAAGAGTCAAACCAAGAATCAATAATTAATGCCCGTAACTCTTTATTATGATTTGGCTCTGGTGGAGGAATAAGACGAATGATCTCCTCAAGCAAAGATTCAATATTCTCACCTGTCTTAGCGCTAACTTGCAAAGCATTTGAAGCATCAATACCAATGATATTTTCAATCTCCCTCGCAACCCTATCTGGCTCAGCGGAGGGGAGATCAATTTTATTTAGTACTGGTATTACCTCTAGACCCTGTTCAATGGCGGTATAACAATTTGCAACGCTTTGCGCCTCTACCCCTTGAGCCGCATCAACAACAAGCAATGCCCCTTCACAGGCAGACAAAGATCTAGAAACCTCATATGAAAAATCAACGTGTCCAGGCGTATCAATGAAATTAAGCTTATAAACCTGACCATCTTTTGAATTAAAATTTAATGTTACTGACTGAGCCTTGATGGTAATGCCCCGCTCCCTTTCTAAATCCATCGAGTCGAGCACTTGATCGGCCATCTCTCTGTCAGTTAGCCCTCCACAAACCTGAATAAACCTATCTGCTATGGTTGATTTTCCATGGTCAATATGAGCAATGATCGAGAAATTTCTTGTATTCTTGCTCATAATCCCATTAAAGACTTTATCTGTTCATGATCTACAGGATGCAATCTTACTCTCTCTCCATTAATTATTAACACGGGTATCTCAAGTCCATATAATTTTTTTAGATTGATATCCTCGTCTATGTCTATCATTAAAATATCAAGTAAATCTCTATAGGTAGATTTCAATTCATCTTCGAGCATTTCGCATAAATGACAGTCCTGCCTTGAGTATATGATTGCTTGAATCATTTTAATGACTTACCTGCCTGTGCACGTATATCAAGTATAATTTTCTCAAATTGCTCGGGAATTTGAATATTCTCAGTAACCAGTAGGTAATGTAAATCTGGATCAGGTAAATCTAATATTTCTTTTAGATTTTGCAGTGATTCATCATTTAATTCATCAATATGACTATCGAAGTAAGGCATGAGTATATAATCAAGCTCTCTCATACCCCGCTTGCAACGCCATTTAAGCAATCCCTTATTGATAGACATTTAGGCTTAATGCTGCCTATCTGCCATCATCTTCTTAATTTTTGCAATGGATTTTCCAGGATTTAAATCTTTTGGACAAGCTTGTGTACAATTAAGAATCGTATGACATCGATAAAGTCTGAATGGATCTTCAAGATCATCAAGCCTTTGCCCAGTATACTCATCACGCGTATCAACAATCCATCTGTAAGCCTGTAATAATGCTGCTGGACCTAGATATCGATCAGAGTTCCACCAATAACTTGGGCATGATGAAGAGCAACAAGCACAAAGAATACACGCTGAGGGTTCATCAATTTTTTCTTGGTCTTCTTTAGATTGCAGTCTTTCACCATCCGGTGGGGGTGGAGTATCAGACTGAAGCCAAGGCTTAATGGATGCATATTGAGCATAAAAGTTAGTTAAATCAGGCACCAAATCCTTAATTACTGGCATATGAGGTAAAGGATAGATTTTCACCTCACCCTTTATATCTGAGATAGACTTTAAGCATGCCAAGGTGTTGGTTCCATCGATGTTCATTGCACATGACCCACAGATCCCCTCTCTGCATGATCTTCTAAATGTCAAAGTCGTATCAATTTCATTTTTTATTTTTATAAGTGCATCAAGCACCATAGGTCCACAATCATTAAGGTCTACATGATAAGTATCAACTCTGGGGTTTTTTTCATCATCTGGATCATATCGATAAATCTTAAAGAGTTTGGTTGAAGAGCTTGATGAGTTATGCTCTTTGCCTTTTGAAATTTTTGAATTCTTAGGTAGCGTAAATTTAGCCATATCTATTTACCAATTAATAAGTTCTCGCCTTGGGCGGTATAGACTTTACATCATCTGTTAGCGAATTGAGTTGAACCTTTCTATCACCAAAAGTTACCTCTCCGTTGGAAGCAATCCAGGAGATCGTATGTTTCATCCAATTATTATCATCTCGATCAGGATAATCCTCTCTTGCCTGAGCACCTCTACTTTCGGTTCTGTATAGCGCCGACTTAATAGTCGCCATTGCCTGCGGAAGCAAGTTATCTAGCTCTAGGGTTTCAATTAGATCTGTATTCCATATAAGAGACCTGTCGCTGACAGACACATTTGAAAATGAATCATAAACCGGCTGAAGGAGGTCAATCCCCTCTTGAAGAGAGTCTCCTGAGCGGAATACCGCCGCATTACTCTGCATTATTTTTTGCATGGATAACCTTATATCTGCAGTCCTGGTATCGCCTTTGGCGTTTCTTAATTTATCAAGCCTTGAGATAGATTCTTCACCATGACCCTCATTAAAGGGTTTAAGTTTTTGCTTAGCTTTTAAAATCTGACCGCAACGAATTGAGGCGGCCCTGCCAAAAACCACAAGATCAATCAGTGAGTTTGAGCCTAATCGGTTAGCACCATGCACAGAGACACATGCGGCCTCACCCACTGCCATGAGGCCTGGCACCACTGTTTCCTCGCCAGAGCCAGTAATATTGATAACCTCGCCGTAGTAGTTAGTCGGTATCCCCCCCATGTTGTAATGCACGGTTGGCAGAACTGGAATTGGCGATTTATTAACATCAACATTTGCAAAAATTTTAGCAGTTTCAGCAATGCCAGGTAATCTCTCTTGAATGACCTCTTTACCTAGGTGCTCTAAATGAAGATGAACATGGTCTTGGTCCTTGCCTACACCTCTGCCCTCTCTAATTTCAATTGTCATTGCTCGACTGACAACATCTCGAGAGGCAAGATCTTTCGCGTTGGGCGCGTAGCGCTCCATAAATCTCTCGCCGTCGGAATTAGTTAGGTATCCTCCCTCGCCTCTTGATCCTTCAGTAATCAAACAACCTGCACCATAGATACCAGTGGGATGAAATTGAACAAATTCCATATCCTGTAATGGAAGTCCAGCTCGAACGACCATACCATTACCATCACCAGTGCAGATATGAGCGCTGGTGGCAGAAAAATATGCTCGACCGTATCCACCGGTTGCCAAAACAACCATTTGCGAATTAAATCGGTGTAATACTCCATTAGACATATCAAGTGCTGTAATACCACGGCACACGCCATCCTCCATAATCAGATCTAGCGCAAAATACTCTATAAAAAACTCTGCCCGATTTTTTAATGACTGTTGATAAAGTGCGTGTAGCATGGCATGACCCGTACGGTCGGCTGCTGCACAGGTTCTCTGTGCCGTTCCCTCTCCGTAGTGCGTTGTCATACCTCCGAATGGTCTTTGATAAATCTTTCCCTCCTCGGTTCTGGAGAAAGGCACACCGTAATGCTCTAGCTCAATGACTGCCTGTGGAGCCTCTTTACACATGTACTCTATAGCATCTTGGTCGCCCAGCCAATCTGATCCCTTTACCGTGTCATACATGTGCCATCGCCAATCATCTTGACCCATATTTCCAAGGGCTGCGCTGATTCCGCCTTGAGCTGCAACCGTATGGCTTCTTGTTGGAAAAACTTTACTCAAACAAGCTGTGGTCAAGCCCTGTTCGGCCATTCCAAGGGTAGCCCTAAGTCCGGCACCGCCTGCACCAATGATAACAACGTCATAATTATGATCTATAAAAGTATATTCCTTTGACATTTTTTAGATTCCAAAAAAAAGAATAAAAACTGAAAAAATACCGAGCGCCGATAAAAAGAGATGTATCAGAGTGCTTGACACCAATACCATTGTCTTTATTCCTTTATTGTGAACATAGTCCTCGACTATCACCTCAATTCCGAGCTTCGAGTGGTAAGCAACCGAAATAATGGTAAGTATAAGTAAGACTGCGGTGATTGGGTTCTGAAACCATGACATCAGCTCACTGTATGAAAAATTTGGCCAGGCAATAATTTCAATAAGCAGCCAAATTCCTAATAAGGCAATAGCGATCGCGCTGACTCTTTGTGACCACCAATGTGAGAAACCTGCCTTAGCCGAACCGAGATATGAAACCTTACTGAGGGGAGATCTTAATGACATAGCTAAAAAATTACCAAAAAAGCATAAATGGCAGTCAGTATTAATGTCGCAAAAATAACGATCATTCCACCAAGTTCAATTTGTGATTTCTCAAAACCTTTACCGGCATCCCACACCAGGTGCCTTAATCCATTACCGAGATGATAAAAAAATGCAAAGGCCCATCCTAGCAATAATATTTTAAAAAAAATCCCATTAAAGATTACTGATGCCTCTTTAGGATAATCTGAATCTGTCAGTTGATACAACCAGATCACAAAGACTAGAAAGCCGAGTGTAAGAATAACTCCAGTTATTCGATGAAAGATCGAAAGCAGTGCACATAAGGGCAATCTATAAATCTGTAAGTGAGGTGATAGGGGTCTTTCTTTATTCATTGTTTGCTCAAAAATCAATGCACCTTCCAGCTCTTTCCCAGTCACCATACCTTGTTGGTTCTAGGCCAGAGGGACCGCCCAGTTCCTTTGTCTTAGATTCCTCAATAGCCTTCTTTATTGAGTTCATTGTTTTTGGCATATTACTTGGCTTGGTTTCTTTTACTGATACATTCATAATGTGTGTATATTTTGCCAGAAATAGTTAACGATATCACTAGAATATCCAACAAAATAAATGAAAGTTATAGGACTTTGAAATGTTTGATAATTTAACGGAAAGTCGAGAAAAAAATTTATCACTCTTGCAGGTAAAGGGAGAGGATTATATGGTATTTCTTAACAATCTATTTGCCCTGGACCTAACAAAAATTCATGATAAATCTGGCAGTTATGGATCATGGCTCAATCATCAGGGTAAAGTAAAATTTACCTTCTCGATTTTTCATCTAGATGAATCACTTATAATAGCAACTGAGAGTTCAGATCAAGTTTTATTAAGTCAGGAGTTAAGCAAATATAAGCTTAGGTCTAAAGTTAAAATTAATAATTGTGATGACACTTATCAACACTGCTATTGTGAAAATGATGCTAAGCAATTATTGGCTGATGCATCTTTTAAAATTTTCTCAAACCAAAATATCACCTCTCTTATTTTCAAAAAAAATTCAAAGAAACTTCAGCTCTATAGGAACATTAGGACGATTAATTCCGATCAACTTATCAAAATGGGACTACCAATAATTGGTGGAGCTAACAAAGAAAAATTTAATAGCGTATTTCTTAATTTGGCTCAATACAACGCGATTAGTAATTCAAAAGGATGCTACCCAGGCCAAGAAATCGTCAATAAGCTGTCGCGAAAGAAAAATATGAAGCAGTCATTTCAGCTTTTCAAGTTACAGAATGATCCGAATAAAAATGTCAAAGCTGGTGATGAAATCATCTCAGAAAATAATTTCATAGGGCATGTAGTTAATGTGACTAGCGATAATTATCTCACAGCTATGATTTTGGATAATGATAATAAAAGCCAAAAAGTAGTAAATGGGTTAAATCTAGAGGCTCTAGAATTTGCTACTTAAAAACTTCGGGTCTCATGTGTGGAAATAAAATGACATCGCGAATAGATGCAGAGTCAGTCAATAGCATAGTAAGCCTATCAATTCCTATCCCAAGACCCGCAGCAGGAGGCATAGCAAACTCTAAAGCCCTAATATAGTCGTGATCATAATGCATAGCTTCCTGATCACCCCTATTCATTAGCTCCACCTGCTCCCTAAACCTCTGTGACTGATCAATAGGATCATTGAGCTCAGAGAATCCATTTGCGATCTCCTTGCCAGCAATAAACAATTCAAACCTTTCCGTTAAAAATTCATCAGAATCCTTTCTTCTAGACAATGGTGATACCTCAACAGGATAATCAATGACAAAGGTAGGATTCAAAATCTTACTCTCAATTTTTTGCTCAAAAAGCTCTAATTGAACCTTTCCAATGCCCCACGTATCATCCCTTTTTATTCCTAGGTTTAATAGTATTTTTTCAAGAACATCGATTTGACGGACATTCTTAGCATTAAGCTCTGTAAACTCCTCAATAAGCAAGTCCTCGATTGACTTTCTTTCGAAAGGCTTTTTCATACTTATGATTTTTCCTTGGTAGCTTATTTCGTCCTTACCATGCAATTTATGCGCAACGAAAGATAATAAGCTCTCAACTAGATTCATATAATCATGATAATCAGCATAGGCTTCATAAGATTCAAGCATTGTAAATTCTGGATTATGTTGAGTCGATACACCTTCGTTTCTAAAACTTCGGTTAATCTCAAATACCTTTCGGTATCCACCCACAAGGAGTCTCTTAAGGTAAAGCTCGGGAGCGATTCGTAAAAATAAATCGATGTCTAAGGCATTATGATGCGTTTTAAATGGTCGTGCTATCGCGCCCCCAGCAATTGGATGCATCATCGGTGTTTCTACCTCAATGTATTCCTGCTCATTAAACCATTCGCGAATAGCTTTTATAATAAAAAAACGTTGGTTAAAAACGTTTAAAGATTCTTTCGAGGTAATTAAATCAAGATAACGCTGTCTGTTCTTTATCTCTTGATCTTGAATGCCATGAAATTTTTCAGGCAAAGGTCTTAGGCATTTAGAAATAATCCTGACGAATTCTGATCGTAATGTGAGCTCTTTGGTTTTGGTAAAAAATAATGGGCCCTGAGAAAGAATGATGTCTCCTAGATCAATAAGCTTAATCCCCTCAAATGCCTCTTCTCCAACAATATCTATTTGAACGCAGAATTGGAATTCACCACTTGCATCCCTTACTCTTAAGAAAGCAAGTTTTCCCATAACTCTCTTTGCGATTAACCTTCCCGCAATACAAAAAATTTCGCTCTGTTCAAATATCTGATCAGGGTCAGAGTTATCAAATTTTTCATGCAGTACCGAAGCTAAACTATCTGGCTTAAGATCATTAGGATAGGCTATGCCCTTTTGTCTTAAATGCTCGAGCTTGCTCTTTCTTTCATCGATTAATTGATTTTCGCTTTTGTTTATTTCTTCATTCATAGTTTATATACCCATTTTAAGGCTTGCCTCAAGAAAAGTCCTTAAGTCTCCATTTAATATTGCCGTTGGGTTACCGCTTTCTACATTGGTTCTTAAGTCTTTCACCCTGGACTGATCAAGAACATAGGATCTTATTTGATTACCCCAGCCGATATCAGATTTTTCTTCCTCGAGCGCCTCTGCTTCACTAGCCTTGATCTGTCTCTCTCGTTCATATAATTTTGCTTTTAACTGATTCATGGCACTGGCTTTATTTTTATGCTGCGAGCGATCATTTTGGCATTGAACAACAATGTTAGTCGGCAAGTGCGTAATACGAACTGCAGACTCGGTTTTATTCACGTGTTGCCCGCCTGCACCACTTGCTCTGTAGACATCAATCTTGAGATCCGAAGGATTGATATCAACTTCGATATCATTGTCTATCTCAGGTGATATGTAGGCCGAGGCAAATGAGGTATGACGCTTATTATTTGAATCAAAAGGAGATTTTCTAACGAGTCTATGAACTCCGGTTTCGGTTCTAAGCCAGCCATAGGCATAATCACCTACGATGTGAATGGAGGCATGCTTTAACCCTGCAACCTCGCCAGGCATATAATCAAGAATCTCTACCTTGTAATTCATCGAGTCACACCACTTTAGGTACATTCTAAATAGCATTTCAGCCCAATCTTGGGCCTCAGTACCCCCTGACCCAGACTGAATATCTAGGTAAGCATTCCGAGAATCCATATCACCAGAGAACATTTTTTTAAATTCAAAATTTTCTAGCACTGTTCTTTGCTTCTCAACGATATCAATGATTTCCTCTAGAATTGAGTGCTCTTTTTCATCAATCGCAAATTCAAATAATTCTCTAGTCTCTTTAAGCTTGTCAGAAAGAGTTTGAAAGGGTATCACAATGTTATCTAACTTATTCTTTTCTTGATTCAGAGAGGTAGCTTTATCAACATCCTTCCATACCTCAGGATTTTGTAGCTCTAAGTTTATTTCCTGAAGTCTTTCTTGCAACATTTCAATGTCAAAGATACCCCCTGAGGGACTCAGCCCTCTCCTGAAAATCTTTTATACATTGCTCAAGGCTTGTAATTTCCATATTCGTTTAAATTGAAAATATTTAGTTGAATGTTTCTTTGGCCGTTAAATTCATTAATCATTGGCGAGTAGTCAATATTATATAGATTGTCTTGAGAAATATTGACCCCTTTTGCATTAAAAAATATCGCACTAAATATTTTTTTTTCATCTGCTATCCTTAAGGTCATTCTTAGATGTTTGTCTTTAACCCATGAGAAAGACTCAATATAAAATGATTGGTAGAATCTTGGGTATTCAAATCCCTTTCCCCAAGGCCCTAATTGATTGATTAGCTCTAAATTCTCTATGGTCAGCTCATCATCCGTAAGGCTTCCATCATGATAAATAGCTGGATCTGTTTTAGGATCCCATTGATCGATTAGCTTAAACATAGAAACTTTCAAATCATTCAGCGAATTACGCTCAATGGTTAAACCAGCGGCCATGGCATGCCCTCCAAAATTTTTCATCAAATTTTTATCCTGCTTGGATACTTCCTGTAGGAAATCCCTTAGGTGGAATCCATGTATTGATCTTCCAGATCCCTTTATCAAATGACTGCCTCCCGAGAAAATAAAAGTGGGTAAGAGGTATTTGTCTTTAATTTTTGACGCGATTAATCCAATAATACCTTCATGCCATTCATCAAATTGAAGCACGATAATCTTCGCATCCTTTTCAACTGATCTGCTTGCGATATCAAACGCCTGACTCTGCATCTCAGCCTGCAGCGCCTGTCTTTTACTATTCACGCTCATGAGCTCATCGCAAATAGTTGATAATTTTTTTAAATCCTCCTCAACCAGACAGTCAATACCTAATTGAATCTGATTAAGCCTGCCTGCAGCATTAATTTTTGGCGCAATTCTATAGGACAGGTCCTCTTCGTCAATGTTTTCAAGTACAATCCCCATCCTCTCAGCTAGCATCATGATACCAGGCCTCCCTTTTCTCTCAGAGAGAAGTTTAAGTCCATACTTGATAAGTGTTCTGTTTGTGTAATCTAAATTTACCAAATCTGCCATGGTCCCCAAAGCAACTATATCTATGAATTTTTTTGGGATATCTGTATATCCCAACTCTAGACTCAAATTAGCAAGCAAATAGAATGACACTCCAACGGCAGCTAAATTTTTACCTTTAAAGTTAGAATATTTAGAATTTGGATTTACTATAGCAAGCGCATCTGGAAGCGTGTCAGTTGAAAGATGGTGATCAACGATAATGGTTTCAATGCCTTGTTTTTTTGCATATAGCACAGCCTCATGAGCAGTAATACCATTATCAACAGTGATGATTAGAGCTGGGTCATGAGCTATCTTAACCTCATCTATGCCTAATTTACTGAGCCCATATCCCTGAGAAAACCGATCAGGTATAAAATACTCAACTTGCTTAAATCCCATGGCTTTAAGAGAGAGAATGAAGAGAGAGGTACTGGTTGCACCATCAGCATCATAGTCTCCATAGATCACAATTTTCTTATCAAAATAATCTAAAATTTTTTGAGTAGCGGTTATCACCTCATGGAATGAACTAATACTAAGTATTTGATTAAGCTTTAAATCAACCTGTTTATAATTCTCAATCGATCTGCTCATTAGAATCGACTTGACAAATGCTGGCCATTCATCAGGAAACATGCCTACAATATTAGGATGAACATCCCTCAACTTATATTTAATTCTTCTCATTAAAATTATGGATCTTCATAAAGAGACAAATACTGAATTATTGATCTCTTATTACGATGAATCGAAAATCATCATTAATAATAATATATTTTCCTCATCATTATGCATAACTACAGATTATAAGATCCATGAGGTCGATGATAAGATTTTTGAGATTAATGCTTTGTCTCAAATATTAGCAAATATCGAGCAAGAACCAGAGATTATTGTAATAGGTACTGGAAACCAAACTGATACATTACTTTTACAATCCATTAAGAAAATTCAAAGTAAAATGAGCACTGGGATTGAATTAATGAATACGCCGTCTGCCATAAGAACCATTAATTTGCTTATTTCCGAGGGTCGCAAAGTATTCTCTTTGTTAAAGTTCTGAAATGATTTGCCTTGGATTAACGGAACCTCCATTCCTTCTAATCTCAAAGTAAATGCCTCTCTGTCTATTAGATAGTAGACCTGCAGTACCGATCTCTTCACCTTGATTGAGACTCATACCAAGTGATACTTTGATATCATTGAGAAAACCATAAGCTGAAATAGTGTTATCTAAATGCTCAATCAGAATCAGATTGCGATAGCCTATGATATCTCTCCCAATATAAACAACTCTTCCACTTTGAACCGCAACAACTCTTGAGTCAGTACTGGTTATTTCTATACCATTAGAGAGAATTGTGCCTTGATTATAAGCTCTAACGACCGAACCGTTGACCGGCTTGATCCATACATTAGTCTGAACAGGTGCAGCTTGGCTTGGAATAGATACTGCCAACTCGATGGGTTTAGTATTATCAATGATCTCTTCAGCCTCTGAAACCACATCTGAAATTTGCACATTACATCGAATATCAATAATCTGACCAACATAAATATCATTTGGATTGCTAAAATCATTACAACGTATAAGCTCGGCAGTGGTTGTACTATAAAACCAGGCGATTGCAGTCAGTGTATCTCCCCGTCGCACAGTATAAGTGCTGGTTGAATAATCAATTAAGGTGCTCGAACATGCATTCAATATAATTGCATTAAATAAAAAAATAATTTTTTTCATAAGAAATAATACAAAAAAAGAAGGATTGCTAAGATCAAGGTGATGGTATTGACATACTTAAGTATTTCTTTTGGACTTAAACGATAGAAGAGCATGACAATTATGGCTTCTAGAAAAAATCTTATACCTCTGCCAATTGCGGATGAGACAACAAATGTTAAGAGCGGAAAACCAAGAAATCCAGCGGTGACCGTAAATATTTTATAGGGGATAGGCGTTAAAGATGCTAATAAAATTACCAATACGCCATAAGAATCAAAGTATGGTTGTACCAGTGAGACATCTACACTGACGCCCATTAAAAGCAATAAAGCTGATATATCCTCAAAGAAGTATTGACCGATTAAATAACCAAAGATTCCCCCAAAAACTGAGAAAATTGTTGTTAGAAATGCAAAGTAAAGTGCTCTTTCCCTGTTTACTAAACATAAAGGCAAAAGCATAACATCTGGGGGGATAGGAAAAATAATTGCTTCAATAAACGACACGAACGCTAGCCAAGCGCTTGCTGTCCTTCTCTTGGAGAGAGAGGTAAGATGGTCAATCAACTTTCTAATCATGAATAACCCCGGATAAAAAAGGGACAAAATTTACAGCCTCTAGCTCTTCTTGATATAGTTTTGATCTTTTTTTTATGATCTTAGTCAGTACCTGTGTCGTATTCCCAATAGGCCCGATGAATACTCCGTTACTTGCTAGCTGAGTATCTAGTAGCTTTACGGGTGCCTCTTCAATAGCCGCCGAGAGAATGATGGCATCAAATGGAGCTGAGTTTAGGTATCCATTATTCCCATCCGCATGAATAATCGAAACATTTCTGATACCTAGCTTTCTAATCAAATTTGAGGATTTTTTAACTAAGGAGTAAATTCTCTCAACGCCATAAACATGCTCCGCTATTCCTGAGAGGATTGCTGATTGAAAGCCACACCCAGAGCCGATCTCTAATATTTTTTTATATTTAAAATCGAGAGCCTTACCCTTCAAGAGCTCTTGGACTTTAGAGGCAACAATAAGTGGTTGGGAGATTGTTTGTCCTGCACCAATAGGGAGTGCCGTATCCTCATAAGCTCTTGAGCTCAATGCCTCCTCAATAAAGATATGCCTTGGAATAGCTCTAAATCTATCAAGCACTCTAACATTTGAGATACCTTTTTCTGCAAGCCGAAGCACTAGCCGTTCTCTGGTTCTGGCAGAGGTCATGCCCACCCCAGATTGAATCATATCTTCTCCATCAGTTTACCTAATGATTGTAAGCTAGATTCATCGTTATAGTTATAGCTTACGGGTGTTATAGTTATGTAATTATTAGCAAGACATTGAAAATCATCTTCAAATTTACTGGATATAGGGTTCCCAGCTTTTCCCAAGGTAAACTGAAAACAATTTTCGATACTTGAATCTAAAAATAATTCAGAGGATGGGTGACGTCTTCCATGAGGGACAACTTTAATACCTTTCAAATCTGAAAACATAACATCAGGTACATTTATGTTAAAGATGTTATGGCTAAACGGCTTAAGCAGATTTGAGGCATTAATAAGTTTTTCGATAAATAGGCTGGCTGTTTTAAAATATTTATCTCCTCGTCCATCTAAAGATATCGCGATAGATGGGTAACATAAATTTCTTCCCTCCAAGGCACCCCCAAAGGTTCCTGAGTAGATAATATCGTCACCTAAATTAGCCCCATGATTGATACCTGAAATTACTAAATCAGGCATACGGTCAGCTAAAAAATAATTTAAACCAAGATAAACGCAATCTACAGGTGTTCCATCGACTACAATAAAATTATTACTAATTTTTGTTGCTTCTATATGCTTTCTGATTGTTAAGGAGCTGCTAGATCCTGACTTATCTGTCGAGGGAGCAATCACCGTGACATCATGTGAATTTTTGAGAAAATGATAGAGCTCATTTATACCTTCAGCTTTATAGCCATCATCATTTGTGAGTAAAATATTCATTAATGATCTATATCCTACTTTAATTAGGTAAAAAATATACTTATGAGTGATAAAGAAGAATTTTTAAGAGCCATGCGGGGTGTAAAAAGATTAAAAAAAGACCCGAAGTATGCATTTAAAAAAAAGGTCAGGCCTAAGCCAATAAATCTCATTAAAGACAACATTGAAATCATCAAAGAGACTTTAGCTGCCAATAACTCCTCTGGCCAACTAAGCGAGGGAGTCACGTTCACAAGAAAGAAAATTAAGAAACTTCTTCTTAAAAGGCTCACCGAGGGTCAATTAAATGTTGAAACAAGCATAGATCTCCATGGTCTTACTCAGATAAAAGCTCGTCATTTCCTTAAAGAAACCATAAAGTCCTGCAAACAAAAAGGCTTGCTTTGCGTTAGAGTGATACATGGAAAAGGAATACGCTCAGGGATGTATGGTCCGGTATTAAAGGAATTAACTTATCAGATTCTAAGTGAGATGGATGAAGTTCTCGCATTCTCAACCGCAAAAGATTTTGATGGTGGGAGCGGAGCTGTTTATGTCTTGTTAAATAGCGTGTCTATTGACCGTCAATAACCCTAAAAAATACCTCATCCTCACGGATAAGTCCTAATTCACGTCTAGCAATCTCTTCAATGGCTTCATTGCCTTCCCGAAGATCTAAAATCTCTGCCTTTAGCTGTTCATTCACGATATTTAATTGCTGATTTTCCAGCTCGATATCCTCTAAATTGCTCTTGATGGCATTAAGAGACTGAATGCCATCCCTATCAATCCATATTTGATACTGCAAAAGTAAAAAAAATATTACAAGAAAAAAGGTAATTATCTTTAGGGGAAAGTTCATAAAGATATATTAAAGGCCTCTGGACCCATAAAGTTTGCATTTGCTCCAAGCTCAGCCTCAATTCTGAGCAATTGATTATACTTAGCTAATCTGTCTGATCGACAGAGCGATCCTGTTTTAATTTGAGTTGCTGAAGTGCCCACTGCAATATCAGCAATTGTTGTATCCTCAGTCTCACCCGAGCGGTGTGAAACCACTGATGAATATTGATTTTGAGTGGCTAGATCAATTGCATCCAGAGTTTCAGTTAATGTACCGATTTGGTTAGGCTTAATTAGGATACTATTGCCAATATTCATATCAATTCCTTTTTTAAGGATTGCTGGATTAGTGACAAAAAGGTCATCACCAACGAGTTGCACTTGATCTTTATAGGCATCACTTAATTTTTTCCAGCCATCCCAATCATCCTCAGACATACCATCCTCAATAGAGATTATTGGATATTTACCAATAAGATTTGCCAAATAGCTCACAAAATCGCCGGAATTGAATTGCTTATTCTCTGAATTCAAACTATAAATACCATCTTTAAAAAATTCTGAACTCGCAACATCTAGCCCAAGAAATACTTGCTTGCCGGGAATATAGCCTGCACTCTCAATAGCAGAAAGAATTAATTCAAGCGCTTCTTCGTTAGAATTTAAATCAGGAGCAAATCCTCCTTCATCTCCAATACCCGTGCTAAGTTTTTTTTGATTTAGAATCGCTTTGAGGTGATGGAAAATCTCTACACCAGATCTCAGAGAATCGCTGAATCTTTCAAACCCAACGGGTAAGATCATAAATTCTTGTATATCAAGAGCATTATCAGCATGCGCACCGCCATTGAGTATATTCATCATGGGAACAGGTAGCGAGGGCTTGAGGCCTCTTTCATTGGCAATGTGGGCATAGAGCCCGATCTGATTTGAATTTGAAATGGCTTTTGCTAATGCCAATGAAACCGAGAGAATAGCATTTGCTCCTAAGCGCCCTTTATCTTGAGTACCGTCTAATTTGATCATCATTTCGTCTACGATTGATAAACTAGCTTCAGCACCAATCAAATGATTAGCTATTTCTGAATTAACATTATTAACCGCTTGCAAAACACCTCGGCCTAAATAATTACTTTCATCATTGTCCCTTAGTTCAACTGCCTCATGAGCTCCTGTCGATGCACCTGAGGGTGAAGCAGCTCGACCTTGGACGCCATTATCTAAAATGACCTCTGTCTCTACAGTAGGATTGCCCCTTGAATCAATAATTTGTAAAGACTTGATTTGTTTAATTTTCATTAATTTCCTTTTAGTTCAGTAATATTTTTAATGTAGTTGAGAAAAATAGGATGGGCATCTCTAGGATTAGAGGTGAACTCGGGGTGAAATTGACTTGCAAAAAACCATGGATGCTCCGAGAGCTCAATTGCCTCAACTAGGCCATCGACAGACCTGCCTGAAAAAATTAATCCACTACTCTCATATTGTTCTAAATATAAATTATTAAATTCATAGCGATGTCTATGTCTTTCATAAATCTTCTCAGTTTTATAGATTCGACTGGCGAGAGAACTCTTTGTTAAATGTATTTCTTGTGCCCCCAGCCTCATTGTTCCGCCAATATCTGAATATTTATCTCTTAATTGGATATCTCCACTTTGTTCAATCCACTCACTGATAAGTGCTATTACTGGGTTCGATGTGTTTGAATTAAACTCGGTCGATTGTGCATCTTTTAGACCAATAACATTTCTTCCGAACTCAATGAGCGCTAACTGCATTCCAAGACATATGCCTAGATACGGAATATTCTTCTCTCTTGCAAAGCGAACGGAGGCAATTTTTCCCTCAGTGCCTCTATCGCCAAATCCCCCAGGCACCAATATACCATCAGCAATTTCCAATAACTCAATTCCCTGGCTCTCAATATCTTCAGCTTCTATGTGATGAATATTAACTTTTGTTTTTTGGTGAAACCCTGCATGATCTAATGCCTCATTCAAGGAAATATAAGCATCTTGTAAATTGGTATACTTACCTACCATTGCGATATTAACTTCTTTATTTATCGATCTTCTTAATTCAACTACATTTTTCCAATCTTTAAGGTCTGCGAGCTTTTCTGGTTTGAGTTGGAGCTGACTGACTACAGCATCATCCAGGCCTTGAGATTTAAGTACCATAGGAATTTCGTAAATATCCTCGACATCATATGCAGAGATAACGGCCTCCTTCGGTACGTTCGTAAATAATGCTATTTTATTTTTTTCATCTTCGGGAAGTATGTGATCCGAACGACAAATTAGGATATCAGGTTGTATGCCAATAGATCTTAATTCTTTAACTGAATGCTGAGTTGGCTTTGTTTTGATCTCTCCAGAAGTTTTAATATATGGGACAAGTGTTAAATGAATATAAAGTGTATTTTGTTTGCCCAATTCAAGACCAATTTGCCTAATCGCCTCAATAAAGGGTAATGACTCAATATCGCCAACCGTTCCTCCGATTTCAACTATGCAAACATCTGCCCCCTCAGAGCCTTTAAATACGAGACTTTTTATTTCATCGGTAATATGAGGTATCACCTGAACAGTTGCACCTAGGTAATCACCTCTTCTTTCTTTAGCAATAACCTGCTGATAAATTTTGCCTGTCGTCACATTGCTTAACTTTGAGGTTTTAATTCTCACAAATCGTTCATAATGACCTAGATCCAGATCTGTTTCTGCGCCATCTTCAGTAACAAATACCTCTCCATGTTGAAACGGGCTCATTGTACCCGGATCTACATTAATGTAAGGATCAAGTTTGATCATCTTGATCTTGAGCGATCTAGAATCGAGTAAGGTGCCTAAGCATGCTGCAGTGATTCCCTTGCCCAAAGAGGAGACTACCCCACCCGTAACAAATACGTACTTAGTCATGCCTTCTGCCAACCTAAAATTGCCAGAACAAATATAACAATTTGAAACATTGCAAAAATTATTGTGGAGTTGTCTAAAATTAACAAATTCTTAATAAGAAAACTAGCTAAAAATTATCAAAGGTAGGGTTGCAGCGGAACATCCCACTTAACTTTATAGTTTTTTTCACCCATAATTTGCTCTCGCGCTAAATCAGAAACACAAAGATTCGATACTGCTACCAACTTATCCTTATAATAAATTAGGGGCACGTATGACCTTAACCATGGAAAAATATTTTTCTCATTGAGGATATTTTTAAGAGTCTTATGTCTGCTTGCATTCCAAGGTATGATTTTATTAATATTTTTGATATTCGTTACCTTTAAATGATTGAGTGACCACTCAATAGGAAGTACATTCACTGAGTCCCTCGCTACCTCGAATTCAATTTCACCATAATATTGATTTATTTGAAGATCTAATTTCTCAAAGAAATAAATTTTATTTTTAAATACCCAGAATTCAATCTTATTAATTTCAAAAAGCTTTTTTGATGCAAAGCTTTTGGTATCAAACTGTTCAAGAATAAGGCTGATCAAAAAATCTGAAGGATGCTTGTTACTCACAACATAAATTAGACGCTTGATGAGCCCTCTTCTCAAGCTAACCGGCATAGATTTAATAGATTCATCGATGAAGCCTTTGCAAGTAATCTCCTTGATTTTAGATTCATATTCACTATGAACAAAAGTTAATTGCTGATTGATCTCATTAATAGTTCTAACAAGATTATTGCTTCCATTTGGAAAGTGATGATTCAGAAGAGGAGTTATATTATTTCTAATTTTATTTCTATCAAAGTCGTCAGAAAGATTAGATGGGTCTTCAATAAATGCTATTTTTAATGTATTTAATTCATGCACTATCTCTGCTCTACGAATATTTAACATCGGTCTTAATAAATGACCTTTTTTTAGTTTTCTATATCTTCTTATGCCCTGTAAGCCATTTAGTGTTGTTCCCTTGATCATTCTCATTAAATAAGTCTCAAATTGATCGTCTTGATGATGTCCTGTCAATAAACAAGAATGTTCGTCCAAATATTCAAAAAGATGTTTATACCTTAGCTCCCTTGCTGATGCCTCTAAGCTTTTTCCTTTTCTCTTGAGTACTTCAATATCAATAGCAAAAAAATTTATTCCTCGACTGCAACAAAATTGACTACATTGCTCTTGCCACGCATTTGAATTAGCGTGTAAGTGGTGATTAATATAAATAGCAGTTAATTTGTCTGGTTTAAACTGGAAAAGCGCCTCTAGAAGAAGAGTTGAATCAGCACCACCGCTATATGCCACTACAAAATGATTTAATTCTGGATTCTCTTTCTTGAAACGCGTAATTTCTAATTGAATTTTTTCAATAGCACTATTATTTTTTTTAAACATCGAATGAGTGATCAATTCTCAATATAGCTACCAAAGTTTTCAATTTTTTTATGGCGATTAGATAGCAAATTTTTTACGGTTGTATTTTGAAGCTCAGATAAGTTTCTCTTAAGCTCCCTTTGAATACCTTTAAAGAAGTCCTCCCCTGCTCTATGTGCCCCTCCCAAGGGCTCTTCAAGAACTCCATCAACCAAACCAAGCTGATAAAGTTTATCTGATGAGATACACAGTGCCTCTGCTGCCCTTGGCGCCTGAGTAGCATCTTTCCAAAGAATTGAAGCACAACCTTCCGGAGAGATGACTGAGTAAATACTGTACTTAAGCATTAAAAGCTTATCTGCCACACCGATAGCTAGTGCACCCCCAGAACCGCCCTCACCAATAATAAGACTAATGATAGGAACTTCGAGTTGTGACATTTCAAATAGATTGCGTGCAATTGCTTCACTTTGTCCTCGTTCCTCTGCCCCAATACCTGGATAAGCACCCGGTGTATCTATCAAGGTAATAATCGGTAGGTTAAATTTTTCTGCGAGCTTCATAATTCTAAGCGCCTTTCTGTAACCCTCAGGCTTTGGCATACCATAATTTCTATAAACTCTATCTTTAGTGTCTCTTCCCTTTTGATGGCCTAATATCATGACCTCAATGCCGTCAAGCCTCCCAATGCCTCCAATTAATGCTGGATCATCTCGATACATTCGATCTCCGTGAAGCTCCTCAAAATCATCAAAAATTCGATCTAAATAGTCTAGGCAATAAGGCCTTAAGGGGTGTCGTGCTAATTGAGTGATCTGCCATGGACTTAATCTGCTAAATATTTTTTTGGTAAGTGTGTCGCATTCCTTCTTGAGTCTGCTAATCTCCTGGCTAATGTTTACCCCTGAATCATCTTTCAAATATTTTAATTCTTCAATCTTTGCTTCCAGCTCAGCAATAGGCTGTTCAAAATCAAGAAAATTTAGACTCATTTTTATTCCTCTCCAAGGAGAGCATCCTTACCAAAATGGAATTTAAAGCTATCCTTATCAACCATTGAAATCAATTTTTCACGAAAATTCAAATTTGGTTTAATCTTATACTCCTCTCCCATTGAAATTATCGCTTTGCTCTCTCCTTTATCATACTCTATACAGACCTCACACACTCCTGATGGAGTTTCTTTAATTAGATTAACGAGCGACTTATTTTTTTCTATGGCTCCTGAATCTTTTACTAATGCAATTGTTAGTCTCTTGGCTTTGCTTTCAATTATTTGATCTATATCTAGTAGCTTTTCACCTGTAATTCTATTCGAATTTAAATAATCATCATACCTAAGGATTCCTTCTATAATGATTATTTTCCCCTTCTCTATAAGGTCCTTAAAAGAATTTATGGCATCCTCAAACAACATAACCTCAATACGTTCTTGCCCATCATCAATGTTAAGAGTAAGCCGGGATCCTCTTCTTCTAAAGTCAGTGATCATTCCAGCTGATATTACTTTTTTTCTCTGTCTGTAATCATTGCTTGTGTTATTGTCGAGGTGCGCTTTGATGGGCTTAATCGCCAGTTTTTTACAAAACTCTCTATATGCCGAAAAAGGGTGCCCTGATAAATAAATTCCTAGAGCTTTATATTCGTTAAATAGCTTTTGTCGATCAGTCCAAAGCGTTGCAGATTTCAATGGTAGTTCATAGTGACTGGAATCTTCCTCGATGCCAAATAATGATCTTTGGCCTGATTTTGTTGATTCCGCTTGAGATGAAGCCATAACAAGCATATCTTGCAGGCTTTCTAATAAATCCTCCCTAGAGCCAAAATCATCAAGCGAACCAGAAAAAATCAAGGATTCAAAGCTTCGTTTATTTAATTTTGCATCAACCATTCTAGTAATAAAATCTGAGAAACTTTTAAATAATCCATCTGATTCTCTTGATTTAATTATTTGTTCGACTACATTTCTACCGATTCCTTTAATAGCCCCTAAGCCGTATAAAATTGCATCTTTATTTATTGCGCTAAATTTATACTCTGACATATTTATGTTTGGAGGAAGGATAGCAATATTTGAATTTTTAGCATCATTGATAAGAATAATAAGTTTATCTGTGTTATCCATATCAAAGCTCATAGAAGAGGCTAAAAAGATACTTCTATAATTACACTTTAAATATGCTGTTTGATAAGAGATAAGTCCGTAGGCTGCTGAATGACTCTTATTAAATCCGTAACCAGCAAACTTTTCAATGATCTCAAAGAGCTCTTCTGCTTGTTCAGATTTATGACCATTTTTAATGGCGCCATCAATAAAAATCTGCTTTTGCTCTCGCATTTCTTCTGGCTTCTTCTTGCCCATGGCTCTTCTTAAAATATCTGCATTGCCAAGCGAATACCCTGCATAAATTTGTGCAATTTGCATGACCTGCTCTTGGTAAAGAATCACTCCATAAGTAGACTCTAGAATCTCCTCAAGTGATGCATCAAAATATGACCCCCTGTTTCGAATACCCCCATGCTTTCTTGCCACATAGTCATCAACCATTCCAGATTGAAGGGGTCCTGGACGAAAAAGTGCAATGAGTGCAATAATTTCCTCGATCGTATCAGGTAAGAGCCTTTTTACTAGCTGTCTCATTCCTGGTGACTCAAGCTGAAACACACCTACCGTATCACCTGCCTTTAATAATTCAAATGTCTGTTTATGAGAGAGCTCAATTGAGCTTAATGATAAATCCAAGTCATATGCTTTTTTTATTCCACGCAGAGTTTCTTTGATTACCGTTAGAGTTTTCAGACCTAAAAAATCAAATTTTATAAGTCCAATTTTTTCTAATTCATCTTTATCTAATTGGCTGATAATATGTTGTTCTTCATCAAAGTACAAAGGCATATACTCAGTTAAATTTTTAGGTGCAATGACAACGCCTCCGGCATGCGTTCCGGCATTTCTTACTTGTCCCTCAAGCTTTTTGGATAACTCAATTAGATTCTGAACATCCTCATTTGTCTCATAAAGTTCGCTTAACTCAGGACTGTCTTCAAGCGCCTTTTCAATGGTAATACCAACCTCAAAGGGTATGAGTTTAGCAATCTTGTCAACGTAGCCGTAACTTAATCCAAGTACTCTTCCGACATCTCTTACTACAGCCCTAGCTGCCATCGTACCGAAAGTGATGATCTGTGAGACGTTTTCTCTTCCATATTTTTCCGCTACATATTCAATAACCTTGTCCCTTCCCTCAATGCAAAAATCAATATCAAAATCTGGCATTGAAATTCTCTCAGGATTTAGAAAGCGCTCAAACAAAAGATCAAATTTTATAGGATCAATATCTACAATTCCTAAGGCATATGCTACCAGTGAGCCTGCCCCTGAACCCCGACCAGGGCCAACAGGTATATCATTTTTTTTAGACCAATCTATAAAGTCAGCTACAATCAAAAAATATCCAGCAAAGCCCATTTCACAAATAACCTCTAGTTCTTTTGCTAGCCTATTCTGGTATTTAAAACTATTACTTTCCTGCTTTGATAATCTATTTTCTAAACCCTTTTTGGAGGACCAGTTGAGATATTCCTCTATCGAGTTAAACTTCTTAGGTACCTTAAAGTCAGGAAATTTAAAAGATCGATCATCAAGATATACATTGCATCTTTTTGCAAGGCTGGCAGCATTCTCAAGAAGCACTTCAGCACCTTTAAACAATTTTTTCATCTCGTTAAAATCTTTTAAATACTGCTGCTCAGAGTAACTAATCCTATTTTGGTCGCTTAATCGATAGCCATGTTGTATGCAAAGCTTGGTCTCATGCGCCTCAAAGTCCTCAGGCTTTAAAAAGCACACATTATTAAGGGCTATCGGGGGCAATTTATACTTGCTAGCAAGCTTTAAGGTTTGTGAAATAGATAAATCACTCACTTGGTTGATTCTAGATACACCGATGTAGTGCCTGTCTTTAAAATGGCTCATTATACTTTTTACCAAATTTTCTTGTTGAGTGATATTTATTTGATCAAAGCTTTGAATGCACGCAATATGCTCACAATTATTCTGCATTAAAAATGCTTCTTGAATGCAAATTGGATTTGAAAACTTCCCCCTCCGTAAATTAGTTATTAAATAAAAGAGGTTTTTTAAGCCATCATTATTCAATGCAAGTAATGTTAATCTGCAAGAGTTAATTTTATTTTTTTCATCTTGATCAAGACTGAAATATATATCTGCACCAAGTATAGGATGTAATCCACTACTGATAGCCTTATGAAAAAATTTTGTATAGGCAAATAAATTGGCATGATCCGTTAACGCTATGGAATCATAACCAAGCTCTTTTGCATGCTTTAAGTAATCATCAATCCTAATTATTCCATCATCTATAGAATATTCAGAATGAACATTAAGATGTACAAATTGACTCATAGTTTGTTTAATGGTGCGAAGCTCATACGATGATAACGTGTAGGTCCTATTTCAAAAATACTTTTTAAATGCTGTTTTGTTGCATACCCTTTATTTCTATCAAGACCATACTTAGGGAATTTTTTACTCATTTCAAGCATGAGGTTATCTCTGTAGACCTTTGCTAATATAGAGGCAGACTGGATCTCATAAATTTTTTCATCACCCTTCACTACTGTCTCATTACAAAAATTCTGTTTAATATAATCAGGACAAAAAAGTCCATCGATCATAACTTTATCAAAATTTATATTTTCAGATAATTTTGTAACTGCTCTGGTCATTGCTAATAAGGTTGCATTATGAATGTTATAATGATCTATCTCCTTATTATCACATAGCCCATAAGCAATTCCCTCTGGATTTAAAGATAGCTTTGAAGCAATGCTCTCTCTTTTTTGCGGGCTTAGTTTTTTAGAATCTTTGATATTTTCCAATTTTTTTTGTCTGCAAACATAAGCACAGGCAACTACCGGACCAAATAATGCTCCCCTTCCGACCTCGTCAACACCTACAATGATCATTCCATCATATCTTTAATAACATCATTAATAATTCTAGATCTATCTATATCAAGAATCTCCAATAATGCTTCTCTTGCACTATTAAATTTATGGATATTTTCATTTAATAGCATATTCATTAAGCCTTCACCTAGCGCACTGACCTGATCATGATGGCCGATATACTCTCTATAAATCTCCTTATTTAAAAGAATGTTTGGTAAAGCATAAAATTTCAATTGAGTTACACCAAATAATTTATAAATGAAGTAATTTAATTTACTAACCTTGTAGATTACAATGGCTGGCTCTCCTAGCAAGGCGAGCTCTAAAGTCACAGTACCTGATGTAGCAATACTTAAAGCTGAATCTTTTAATGAATTAAAATCTTCATTAATTTGATATGCATACTCAAAATCTAAAGACATTTGACCAAGAAGTTCTAGAATTTGATTAAGATTTTTCTCGCTATATGCTAAAAAAATTACTCTGATGTCGATTTTTTTTTGGATAAGGTTTAAGGCATCACATGCAAAAGGTAAATTAAGTTTGATCTCTTGTGATCGGCTTCCCGGGAAGACGGTAATCCTACGAAATGATGAATTATTTGATTGTTTGGCTTGATGTTTGTTTTTATATTTTGATGCTCCGGGGTGGCCTATGCATAATGATTTCACATTATGAGATGTATAAAAATCAACTTCGAATGGAAATAAGCAGAGCACCATATCGATATACTTTTTAACATAATGAATTCTTGATTTTCTCCAAGCCCAAAGCTGAGGACTGACGTATTGTACTGTGCTAATGCCAGATTCTTTTAAATGATGATAAATTCTAAAGTTAAGGTCAGGACTATCGATGCCAATGTATATATCTGGATTTATTTGTAAGGTTTTATTGATAAGCGACCTAATTTTATTTTTTAACACAAAGTATTTTTTTAATACATCAGTAAAGCCCATAACTGAAAAATCATCAAGGTGGTACCAAGGCTGTAACCCCTCATTTATCATTCTCTGACCGCCAACACCATAAAAATTTGCATAAGGATATTGCTCTTTGAGTGTTTTTATAAGTTCAGCACCTAATAGATCTGCAGATGCCTCAACCGCAGTAATTACAAACTTTGGATTGTAATTCTGCTCTTGCAACTACCTTGTTATACCTCGAGTGGAGGCATTGATAGCGCTGATCAATAATTGGATAGATTCGCTCTCAGAATTTAATGCATTGAGTTTAATTAGCGCTTCTTCGAGAGTATTTTTTTGTCTGAATATAATTTTAAAAGCATTCTTAATTAAACGAATCTCATATTGATCAAAGCTTAATCTTTTTAAACCTTCAGTGTTTATTCCCTTTGCAGACGCAGGAATGCCTTGAGCCATTGTAAAGGGCAGTATATCCATGTTGATGTATGAATTAGCTGCTAAGAAAGCATGAGATCCAATTTTAACAAACTGATGAATATTCACTGAACCCCCGAGAATAACTTTAGAATTAACCTCAACATGGCCGGCAAGTGTTGCTTTGTTAGCAAAAATATTTTCATTGCCAACTTGACAGTCATGGGCAATATGAACATAAGCCATAATCCAATTAAAGTTTCCAATTTTTGTGATCCCACCACCATCAGCGGTACCTCGGTTTATAGTAACAAACTCTCTAATCGTATTATTGTTACCAATCAAT
>Ga0222714_10000573_pt1 | contig 42175 bp, 40 predicted proteins | sample C33_3DmetaG_FD_165048 | JGI IMG/M metagenome (GOLD analysis project Ga0222714, IMG submission 165048) | Estuarine water microbial communities from San Francisco Bay, California, United States - C33_3D | ecosystem: Environmental > Aquatic > Marine > Unclassified | place: USA: California...
GGACTTTGCATGAAAATGAGTTCCCACTTTTGTGGGAAAATGGGATTGTGCATGAAACTGAGTTCCCACTTTTGTGGGAAAAGGGTGGGTATGCATCAATATGGGTTCCCACTTTTGTGGGAAAATGGGATTGTGCATGAAACTGAGTTCCCACTTTTGTGGGAAAAGGGTGGGTATGCATCAATATGGGTTCCCACTTTTGTGGGAAAAGGGTGGGTATGCATCAATATGGGTTCCCACTTTTGTGGGAAAATGGGATTGTGCATGAAACGGAGTTCCCACTTTTGTGGGAAAGGAGGTATTACGTATCATACATGGGTTCCCACTTTTGTGGGAAAGGAGGTATTACGTATCATACATGGGTTCCCACTTTTGTGGGAAAGTGGGACTGTGATTATTTTTGCACAAACAATTCTTTTGCCATAATTTTAATAATTTTGTTATCTAATTTGATTTGTTCTTCTTCCACGTCTCCTAGAATTGCCCGCATCATTTTATAACAGAAATCATATGACCGACTTTCTATTACTTCACAGTCTGGATGTGCAGTCCTCCAATCTGGAATCGACCTGTAATTATTCATTGAAATGCGATTTAATATTTTTCGAAGCTTGGATAACTCATCCGTGTCTTTACTCCATCCAGAATCATCTTTGATGTACATGGTTTCTCGTTTGATATCGGTACAGTGTATCGGTCGTTTAGTAACATCCATGTCTTTTAATCGGTCCATTATCATCTTGGTCATGCCATTCACGTACCCATGATTGCCGATGTACTCCAATTCGTCTATATGCACGTTCATATTACGTAAAAAATCGGTAATACTCATAGCGTCTTTACATGTGTCATTGAGGAAAAAATTCAAATTAAACTTTTGGTTGTTATGATTGGTGGTGTGGTTATTAATGATTTGTGTATTTTTTGCAAATTCTAACATTTGGTTGGTTTGTTCTATCATTAACTGTTTGAAATCGTTGTTTTGTTTTATTAAGTCCATAATAAGGCTTGGTTCAATAGTATCTTCTACCGTATTTTCTTTGACACTGGCGTCAAAATTACATATTTGTTTATGAGAATGTAAGCTCTGTCTATGCTTATATTTTTTTCCACATGTACATATATATCCTTTGCATAATTCGGCATTTTCGGCATTTTGTGTAAGTATTTTATGTTTTGCAGTCAATAAATGTTTGTTGTAATTACTTTTTTTGCTGCATATAAAGTTGCATTTTTCACAAATAAAATTTTCGGCATTTTTTGGCATTTTTTGCGTCAGTATTTTGTAAGTATTTGTAAGTATTTAATACTTACACAAAAAATGCCTAAACCGAAGAACGGAAAAAACCGAAAAAAAAGTATGCAGTCAACCTAAAATTATTTTTTTTGTATTTACAGCATTTGACTGCATAAGTGAAAAATCGTGTTTTTCGGAAAAAGAAATGGCCTCACTTTTCAAAAATGGACATTTTTAAAATGTCCAATTTCGGAAAATCGCGGACCAAATTTTTCCGGTGTTTTTTGGGTCCCACAAGTGGGAACTCTTAATATATTAGATTCCATGCATAAGAATAGTTACATTGTACATAACTTATAATTGTTACATAAGTTATATACTTTACATAAGATAAGGTTTGTAATACGGGTAACCGTAGCCTACTGGGTAACCGTAGCCCCCCCAATAACCAAACGGATGATAATGGTGAGGATGATGATGATGATGACGCCAATTACGTCCGTAACCGTGATAACGATGCATATAATAAAAATGCATAAGTTGTAATTTCCCTAAATATTAATTGATAAATCACACCATAAATGCATTGAAACAATACAGTATTATATTGTAAAATCACAGTATAATACTTCTAACCTATGTATTACATCATGTGAAACCTCGGGCATTATATGTTTTCAGTAGTTTCAACCGTTTCATTATTTTCAAAGTTCTCATCTATTTCATTTTTGGTGTCAACCACAGTAATCGTTTTGGTAGTACGTTTTTTTATGTTTTGTTGTTGCATAAAATATAAACATGTATCTGGAATGTTTGCAACACAATTCATTACTGTGTTATATGTGAAGCTTGTCACTAATGTATTTGGATTATTATTATACTTTATACTGTACCACCAATAGGGAGGGATGCAAACTGCGTAACCCGCATTCACATCAAACTCTAAGAATTTTAATTTATCCATTTCATTAAAGTATTTACGCTGTGGTTTCCAAACTTGGATGGGTGACCAAAATTCATACATGTCGTAATCTTTGTTTTGGTATAAATATTTGGAACTTTTCCATGGAGTCATTTTAATGGTTATTTTACCAGTCATCACACATAATATATAACGTTCGTTGTTATGGTATCGCATAGGAGTACATGTATGTTTTGCGCCAGATAAAATATCATATTTCGTCATTACTGTCATGGGAGGTTTTAATAGTTCATCATTCGTTTGAAAAATCGGCAGTAATCCCGCCTCATCTGGAAGCGAATGATTGTTTTCTATAAAATAAGAAGATTTGGTGTCGGTTTTCATTAGTGTTTCGGCACTGCGATATGGCATAACAGCATAGTCAACCGAATCACATCCTTCGTCTTTGTAATAATCACGTACATCTTTTACTTTAACATCATGAGCTTCTAGTACACCTAAATTTTCGTTATCCAATGCGTTAAAAAATTCGGGGTGGACTGATTTATATTGAAACAATACGGGTTGTTTTATACTACATACTTCTTGTAAATGAGCATTTGACGTATAGTCCATCTCATAAATTTCCAAGTCTTCACCTGTTTTATATTGGTTTACAATGTGGATATAGAGAAACAAAATGAGTATGAAAAGAAATATGTGAAAAAATGCGTTCATAAAAATATAATATATATACTATATTATATGTTTGTGTTTCTGTAATTATAACGAACATTAATCATCTTCGCCACCTATTTTTGGCGCAAGATAAAATATAAAAGTTGCATCACCGTCACCGAGTGAATATACAATTTTCATGGGAAAGTTTTTAGTGAGATGTATTTCAACTTCTTTCGCAATTTTATTATACATACAAATATTATGCAACATACTTAGACTAAATGATAATTTCATAACCTCCCCTTCTGTTATCGAGTATTCGGTTAAATCTTCAATATTGATGTCTACTAACATTTTACCGGCTTCAATGCTAATAGAATGTAATATGATTTTCTCTTCGGTACATTGTATTTCAATGGTGTCTCCAAAAATTTTGAGTTGATTAATAAGATTCGCAAATACAGCGGAATCTAATGAGAATTCGGCATCACTTTCTCCCGGGGGAATTTGCATCAACTCACATTCTAAATCAATCAATGGGAGTTCAAATCGCTTGTTAAATACGGATGCGTTGTTTGATGAAAAATTTACAAACAATTTATCGTTATCGGTTTCATCATATATAATTTGAGTTTCTTGAATCTTGTCTCGAGTGTTGATAATTTTGAATAACATGGTTGCTTGAATACCAAGTGTAATTGGCGTAGAACTTGTATGTTCGTATACATCAAACCATGTAGATGGTAAAGTGAGTTCAAATACAGAGACTCTTGCCGCGTCCATGGATTGCATAAACATACGTTCTTTATCGAAAGTAATATTAACATGTTCTGTAAATAGACGTATATGTTGAAATAGTGAACCAAATAGGTCTGCTTTTGCGGAGTTAGTAATAATGATGTTCATATAATATGTATTTAATATGGGACATTTATATTCTTTGTGTTTTATTTATTAAATTTGATAATAATTGTTCACTTTCTGTTTTACTATATAATGTAATTTTATTGAGTATACTTGGATGGATAAGTGGCGTCATTAGTTTTGAAATAAGTTGAATGACCGTGGGAGTAAAATATACGTATAATCCAGTTAAGTTAGTATGAAAATTAAAATCTCCGGTTTCGTATCTCGAGAGGAATATATTGTATAAATCTTTATATCTTTCATGGGCAGATACGCTGTATGTATTCCAATTAACGTGTATTTCATATTGTGAATAAGTATGTATGATTTGATGTATAAGCGTGTATATATAGGTAACAAGTGCATTGAATATACTTGGGTTTGCGAATGTTTTGAAAAATGGATAATCGAAATAAATGCGATTAGTATCAGGGATAATATAAATTGCATTTTCAAACAGCTGTGTTAGTTCACATGAATCAGTGATACTCGTCGCACAGTCTATTTTTTGGCTTGATTTAAAAAACGAACGTTTGATATTTGCTTTATAATATTCGTTTTGTAGATTTGTAATTTTTTCATGAATGGATGAATTCATCTAAAGTATATATATTCTATGGTTTAGATGAGTATATATTTATTTTATATATAACGATTAATTATTATCATTATTTAATTCTTGTTGGACCATAGATTTAAGGTCAGCACTCGTAAGTGATTCAGCGTCTAGTTTAGTATTAACGGTAGAAGATGATACCGTATGGTTGTCTAAATCGGATAAAATACGGATACGTTCTTCAACTAACATTTTGTTTATTTCCATGGTATATGATTGTAGTTTCATAACCACATCTTTAAGTGAATTTATTTCATTAACAATCAATTCAAATCTACTATTGAACTCATCTACAATGACTGGCAAATCACTTGACTCGTTAATATTATTGTTATTATTCGTAGTAGTGGCAATAGTCTCTAATTGTGTTAATCGCTTATCAATAGTTGTTATGACTTGTTGAAGAGTCATTTGGTTAGGTGTAGTTTGTGGTGTAGTTTGTGGTTTAGCCGTTGAATTAGATGCAGGTTGATTTGGTGTAGCGACGGTAGGTGTTCCTACTCGTCGGCGTATAGCAGCTGCATTAGATGAACTCATAATATAATATAATATAACCTATAATAAAAGTATTTAAATGTGTTTTATACTAATATATATAAGCAATGTTGAAAAATGCGATAAAAAGTAATAAATATAAAAATCGGGAACTAGGTGGTGAATATCATGATGAATATCAGTATTTAAATTTACTGAATGATATTATGAGTGAAGGATTTGACGAAACTGGACGTAACGGAAAAACACGTTGTGTTTATGGTGCAGCTATGCATTTTTCATTGGAAAATGGAAAAATACCCATATTAACTACCAAAAAAACCGCATGGAAAACTTGTTTGAAAGAACTGTTGTGGTTTATATCCGGAAAAATGGATAACAATTTGCTCACTGCACAGAATGTACATATTTGGGATGGAAATAGTACACCGGAATTTATGGAATCGCGCGGACTATCACACTATATACCTGGTGATTTGGGACCATTATATGGGTTTCAATGGCGGCATTTTAATGCTCCGTACAAGGGTTGTGATAAAGATTATACGGGTCAAGGTATTGACCAATTACAACAAGTGATTGACTGCTTAAAAGACCCAGAAAAGCGAACTTCACGGCGTATGATAGTGTCTGCATGGAATCCATGCCAAGTAGATGAAGGTGTATTGCCGAGCTGTCATAATTTGTTTCAATTCAATGTGGTAGATGGTAATAAACTGAGTTGCTCGTTATATGCCAGGTCACAAGACGTTTTTCTGGGAGAACCATTCAATATTGCGTCTTATAGTTTTTTTACTCATTTGATTGCAAAACATTGCGATTTGGAACCATACGAATTTATATTGTACGCAGGTAATTGTCATATATATGATGATCATTTTGACCAGGTTAAAGAGCAGATTACACGAGAACCGTATCCATTTCCTACATTAGAAATATTAAATAAAAGAAATGATATCAACGAGTATACTTTAGCAGATTTCAAGATAAATAATTATCATTCACATGAACAAATAAAAGGAGCTATGAGAGCGTAGTTTTTTATTTTCTAATGGTTCTCTATATAAAGTTCTATTATAATGGAGTTATTGCAAGAAACTGCTGATATTACACGAAAATCTTTTTTATCACATGTGTTCTCGATGACGGAAGAAAGCAATGCTGAAATATTAAACGTGATACAATATTCAACAATGGGTGTGATACCGGTTGTCATATTAAATAAGTTGATTCATCGTTTTATCCCGGAAGCAGACCCAGATAAATCTTCACTAGAGATATTATTTGAAGTATTTATTCAATTGGTTGTTATGTTCTGTGGTGTTATATTTATTCATCGCATTATTAACTATGTCCCTACCTACAGTGGGTTCAAATACGAATCGTTGAACCTAACTAATGTGGTTTTAGCCTTCTTGATAATTGTATTGAGTATTCAAACAAAGTTGGGCATAAAGGTAAATATTTTAGTTGACCGTGCACTTGAGTTATGGAATGGTCCTTCACATAACAAAGAGGGAATGGAAGAGAAAGGCGTCCGCACACGTCAACCAGTGACAACTCATGCTCCTAGTCAAGCCGACTATTTAGATGACAGTGGGATGCAACGCGGTGCGTTCCCGCCTGCACCAGTTGCAACTACTCGACAAAATTCAGTCATGCAATCATATGACCATATGTTGCAATCGAATGCGCGTCCACAAATGAATGCGAATATGATGAATACTGGTCCAGCGGCAGCGAATGGTGTATTAGGGGGAGCATTTGGGTCCGCGTTTTAATTGTATTCATAATAATTGATTTAGTTGTACTATAATGTAAATTACAAATAATTTGTTGTAATTTGCAAAATTATAATATAGTTGTAATGTAATTATGGAGCAACCTGAAAATAATAATCAGCCTGATGAAAACGTAAAATTAAATATAGAACCAAACAATAATGATGATATTCCATTAAATACGAATGATTCAACAGATGCAGATGATAATACACGTGTTCTAAATAATACAAAACCAAAAAGTGTTATTACGTTGAACCATGAGAACGTAAATTGGTTTGAGCAAACTGAGTACATCGTATTTAGTAATGAATTAAAATCAATACAACGAAACAACATTGTTATACTGAAGGAATGTAAAGACAATAAACGTTTGTTGGATTTGAAATATGACGATATGAATAAACTAGTTAATAATATTCAAACATCTGTTATTTTTTTCTCTACTTTTTCCGGGTTTATACAAGCAACTCGCATACAGTTCTCGATACCAGATACAGTATCTTCCATTATTTCCATCACTGTTTCGACATATATATCATTACTGCTTTCTATTTCCAAATATTATAAATTGGATGAAATGAAAGAAAAAATACAAACCCTTCGTGAAAAATATTCATTACTTCACAATAAATTAGACCATCGTATGGATATAGTTGGTCCATGGGGGGCACCCAAATTATGGATACACCAAGACCCGGTTGCCAAATATAAAGAATGGTCTGCAATTCGTGATGTACTAGAAGACGAATATAAAGATATTATTGTTACAAAACAATCGTTGTCTACTGAATTTGAAATCATCATGGATACGAAATCCAGAAACCAATATTTCATCAAAAACAGAGAACTTAATTTTAAGAATCGTGAGATGTTATATGTATGGGACAAGAAAGAAACTGAATTGGAAAAAAGAATAACAAGTGAACAAGTAAAACGTAGACCATCGTCCATTAAGTTGCAGCATGAAGAACTGGATAATTGGGCAGATGACGAGGTATAGACTAAATGGATATATCACGACTGGTTAGTTTCTTTGATAAAATATTATAAATATACACCTTATTTTGAGGGAGGAGTTTGTAACTCGATGTAAGATTCGTACTGCATATGGATAGATTATCTTTCGTATCTGCATATAGGAATACTGGGCGAACACATGACGTTGAAGTATTTTTATACACGTTCGAGAACATAATATAATTTTCATGTACAAATACTATATTCGACCTGTATTGAAAACCAACTGTATTTATATCACGAAGACTATTTATAAATGCATCTGTAAGACGGTCACGTACACCCTTAGATGAGTTATCGTTAACGTAATAGTGTAAAATTAAATGAAACCATAATTCACTGTCTGTATGTCCTTGCATATGTTTTGTTAATTTGTTTCCTATTTTATCACGAATGTATTTGATTTTCGTTTGGAAAGTGTTTAAACGAAAATACTTTTGAAAAATATGTGTGATACCATTAATGTCGACTAAAAGGTCACCATGTTGCATAAAGTATATGTTTTTATATCGAAATGGATGGGTATTTTCAATCGTATGTTCAAAATGTATATCCTTTTTACTCATTTTTTGGTCAGTATAGATTTGTCGAAGGTGTACAATCATATTTGGCGATTGGCTATATTTTGTATAGGTGTTGTCATTATAGGGAGGCTCAATTGTTTTATAACACTTCCAATTTTTATTCATGGTATACAATATTCCATATCCATAATGTAAGTCATTGTTGTTACTTTTGGACATAAATTTTTCTAATAAATCTGTTGGATTGTCATTATTCAATGTAAAAAAAAGGAGACACATATATATTATATTCACCGATAACAAATTATAGACTAAATCTAATGAAATCGTTGTTATGACTTCATTAGATTCATTTGTAAATGATATTTTTGGTTATTTATCTTTTGGTTTATAACATTTGAATTGCGCATCGCGTAAATATCCACGTTTACATGTTTTCACGCAACGGTTTGTTTTGGGATTCATTTCTTTACCTTCGGGACATTTTTTTGCACTTTTTGCCTTTTTTTTGGTTTTAGATTGTTTATTTTGAGACACTTTTCTACACATAAATTTATCATTTCTTGCGTATCCTGATTTGCATTTGTTAATGCAACGTTTGGTCATTGGGTTTACTTCTTTACCTTCGGGACATTGTATTACGACGCTTTTGATAAAGGCTTCTTGTTCTTTCGGTGTCATGCTTACATCAATGTTCATAGCCTCTTTAATATCTTCTGCTATGTCGGCCACTATTGGACGTCCTTCGACCAGCATATGGTTCTCGAATCTCATATCATATTTTTCTAATAATCCATGTTTTAATAAAAGGTGTTCATATTGTACGATTAAATCATCTGGGGAAATACGTAAAAATACATTTTGTTGCACCATCGATAAAAACAATGTTTTTAAATCGTTAAAAAATTCATCGCTTAAAAAACGCTTTGAACGATATAATACATATAATAAACCGATTCCGGTTCCATATACATCGATGGTATTCATACATTTTTGCACAAATTCGTTATATTCGGATCGTTTTAACATAATTAACATTTGTAAAAAACTAGTAATATGTGATTTCATTTCACGCTTATAGTCTTCCGTTCCTGGTTGTGGTTGAATAATACAATTAAAAAAATATTTATGATTAAGCTGCACGTGGTTTAATACTTGAGAAAAATATTCCTCTTTTGTATTTCTGGTTTGGAGAACAGATTCAAATTTATTCTTATTTAATAATTCTATTTCGACCGGGAATGACCAATGTAGTATTCCAAAATCATATATAGAGCGGTTTGATGCCCTTTGTATTTTTTCTTTCGTTGTCATTAAACCAAAATCGATTAAATTTGCTCGGCCGGTTTCTTGATTATAAACAATATTTTGGTGTTTTAGGTCATGATGTACAATACGGCTGTCGTTCATTACTTTAAGACTAAACATGATTCGACTAATATCCATCCAAAAGTGTTCAACATGTCTTCTATTTTCAACATTCATCGTCATCTCTTTTATTTTTGTACCGTATTTTTCTAAATCGAGACCACCGTACTTAATTAATAAAAGCGAATATTTGCTAACTAAATCAGCTTTAAAATTACTTTTTGTACATTTTACAATGGCTTCCTTATTACCTAATGTACTATCCGCCTTACATATACTTGGTTTTCCCAAATGAAAATAATTATTCGCATCTACATATTGAATTAACTCAAATTCTTTCATTTCCTTTTTCGCGTCTAAATCTTTCATTAACTTAGAAGCAATAGACGGGTCATCTATATTATCTTGGTGTTTACATTTCATTGGGGGTTTATGAACACATCCATATGTCCCTTCTCCTACTACAGAAGGATTCTTTGTCATTATATATTTTACATAGAAATTAGATTGTACACCTTTGAACAATTAAAAACGCACTTTGTGCGGTTCAAGTTCAAATGAAACTTTCGAGTTGGCTACGCCAACCAGTCGTTCGAACTGCATCGCAGTTCGTGAGCCGATAAATTAATTAATACGCCGATTGCCCTTCGGGCAATCTGGTGGTGCAGCTCCACTGCACGACAAACAGAGTGTGCAAACTTACACCTTTGAAGATTTAAATCCGCACGCCATTGGCGTGCTATTTATATCATTCAAAGGAAACGTTGCCGATAAATGAATTAAAACGTATAACCACCTTCGGTGGTTGTGCGGATTTAAATCTGCATCGGTGTAAATGTTCATCTGTGTATAATTACGTCGATAAGAAATCCATACTATTTACAATTTCCATTTTACGCATGGATTGTTCAAATGTACTTTCCCGTTCTAAGTTGGCAAACAAATATTCTGTGTTGGGACTTTCTTCGTTTTTCTTAATTTGCTTATAAATAATATTGATTTTACTTGTAATAGTTTGCACAACCGTCTTGTTTGTAACTAGTTCTACATTAGTTGGAATAGGGTCCGTGATAAGAGATACTGCAAAATATAATAAATATCGACGTTTTTTGCTTGATGCAGATGTATATTTGATACAAAATAGATGAAATAGAGAACCTAATAATTGTACGCAATAAGGTCCTTTTTGTTCTGCGTAATGAAACATAGTTTCCCAGAATATCCAAATAATGTCTTGTTTGCATTTTGCATCTACTGGATAATTACGTGATTCACATGTAGATGGGTTTTTTCGTTTTTTGCAAATAGCTTGAAATTCAATTATCCATTCAACCCAGTAACATGCATTCAACATATTACGCTTATCGTTTGATAGATTATATGCAAATTCGTTGCATGCAATGAATATTTCTTTGGGGTCTCCTTTTTTAAAAATGGGTTCTATATAATTTATATTTGGGGCAATTAAGTTCTCGGTCATATTGGTTAAGTCAAATTCTTCTTCTCGATTTATTTTAATCGGTTCAAAACTATTTCGTTTGTTTGAGATAGCTAATATGCCACTGATTTCCGCAAATAATGCACGTATAGTAGGATGATTACGTAGTTGTAGTTCATTCAAATATTGTCCTTGACTCATGATATTTCGAAAAATGTCATACCGTTTTTCAAGATAGCATGCTATTTTTGGATTACCTAAATGAATATGTTTGCCCATATAATGAATAATTGTTTCCCATACTTCCATAAAATGACCCGCACATATTAGTTCTGCACACCAATAACAAGCTGGTTCGATTTTGCCTTTTTTAAGGTTCTCAATATATTGTTTGCGAACATCTGTTTTTTTAAATTTTGAGAACGATATCCCTTTGAATTGGGGGGATTGTCGAATATCATTAATTTCACTATTATCATTTAATTTGGGTAGACCGGAATCATCCATTGTTTTGGTTAATATGTAGACGTAAAAAAATATAAATATGTAAACACAATATATTTATATGAAGTACCGAATTCGCATTTTTGCTGATTTTTGCGATGGAGCAGGAAGCAAACAGGAAATGGAAGCTATGTCATTACTATGTAAAAACACATCACTTTATGGGAACGATAAAGATATATATATAACAGACGGGGATGATTACACCCATGTTATTATTTGGAATACGGTTATGCCTATAATAAAACCAGACATACCCAAAGAAAATGTCATAGGGTTTGCATATGAACCGTTAGTTTATTTAAGATTGACGCACCAGTTTATTGAATATGCTAGGAAATACATAAATAAATACTATATTGGAGACGTATTAAATTTACCCGAGCCGTTTGTAGAGGGTAATGGGTATTTGATATATAATCCACCGTTGCCGATTTTGCAGCCAAACGTGAAACTTATGTCGTTGATGATAAGCCAAAAATTACATCAACCAGGACATAAATATAGACATGAATTGGCTTCTGCCATATTGAGAACAAACTTGCCGATTGATATATATGGTCGAGGGTGTGGTTATACTGATTATAAGAATGGTGACTCGCGTATAAAAGGCGGATTTGAAAAATATGAATTGTACGATGGTTATCAATTTCACATATGTATTGAAAATGTACGTAGTAACCATTATTTTAGTGAGAAAATTATAAATGCATTAATGACAAATACCACCCCCATTTACCTTGGATGTGTAAATATTGACAGTTACTTTCCAAATAATGTTATACATTTATCCGGAGTAGTTTCAACTGATATGCAATTATTGGAAAATATATGTCGAGAACCGGATAAATATATAAAACACATTGATGTGGATGAAATCGAACAAAAGGTATCCTTGTTGAATAATTTGGCTAATGTATTTACAACTTAGGGTTATTTTAGTTGTTTTATAATTAAATGACAAGATAATGGTTGGGTAAGTGCACCGGTTGCTTCATCCACCTTTAAACCACCAGCAACCGCGGTTGATGGGTTATTAATACTTATAATAGAGTCTCCCGATAGTGGGGTAGATATTATACTCATTCCTACGATAGTTCCGCTACCTGGTTTACCAACCACTGTATATAATAATTCTGTGCCATTTAATACTATAACTAATTCGCCGGCATTGTTGACCGTCACTTGAAACATTATTTCGTATACACCTCCGGGGGGTAATACAAATTGGCTATTACTACCCACAACTCGCTGAATGGAACCATATGTATTTGTAATCGGGGATGGAAATTGTACAGCATCGCCTGGTATTAGTGGGTTAGGATTATCGTTTACGCTGCCAGGTTCTCCACTCATTAGACCGTAAAAATCTGCAAAATTAATAACTGCACTTGTGCCGGTAGGGCCCGTGGGACCTGCAGGGCCCGTTTCACCAGCAGGGCCCGTTTCACCAGCAGGGCCCGTTTCACCTGCAGGACCCGTTTCACCAGCAGGGCCCGTTTCACCTGCAGGACCCGTTTCACCAGCAGGGCCCGTTTCACCAGCAGGACCCGTTGGACCTGTTTCACCGATATCTCCTTTATGACCATGACAGCCTTTCTCTCCTTTACAACCTGTTGGACCGGTTGGACCAGTATCACCTGTTGGACCAGTATCGCCAATACATCCTTTTGGTCCAGTTGGGCCGGTATCCCCATCGCAACCGGTTGGTCCGGTTGGTCCAGTATCACCATCACACCCCTTTGGTCCAGTATCACCCTTACAACCTTTCGGGCCAGTATCACCATTACAGCCTTTGGGTCCGGTTGGGCCAGTGGGTCCAGTGGGTCCAGGCGGACCATCACATCCATCTTTTCCATCGCGACCGTCTTCGCCATCACAACCGTCACGGCCATCTTCTCCATCTCGGCCATCACGTCCATCGCGACCGTCACAACCATTGCGGCCATCTTCTCCATCTCGACCATCACGACCATTTTCACCATCTTTTCCATCCTTTCCGTCTCGGCCATCTTCACCGTCATGGCCGTCTTCCCCATTTTTGCCATCTTTACCATCTCGGCCATGTTTTCCGTCTTTTCCATCTTCACCGTCTTTTCCATCTTTACCATCACATCCATCACGACCATCTTTACCGTCACGTCCACATTTACCCAATTTTACAGATTTACGGCAACTTTTGGTTGCAGGTGGTTTACACGAGGCCTTGCAGTCTGGAGAGGTAGTACATCCCTCGTCACAATCATCATCAGAGTCGTCGCTTCGATAGCAAGGTTTTGGCATATAAATTTAATTATATATATGTATTAAATAATTAAATAATACCAAAAAAAATAGCACGATAATTGTAGTACAAAATAACAAAATGTAGTTACAAATATGTATCAATCATGTATGTGTATAATAATTGAATCAGTTATTGTTTTTTATAGTAATGATAAATTGATGTGAATGGCAGTTGCAATTTGATTTGCTAGCAGTTTCGTCGTCACCAGAGTCGTCACAATTATATTTGGGACTTAATCGACATTTACATTTACATTTATTACAACTACATGGGCGTGATTTCTCTCTTGAGTTTTTATTACATTTATACGTGTCTTTGTCATGACGACGTGAACGTGAGTTTGACGATGAGTTTCGCAAACAACGTGAACAGCTACAACGAGGCATTATAATGTATGACATGATTTTATATAAAGGTTTAGCTAGATATATGGTTTAAAAAAATACAGTAATTGGAATGTTATAACTGTGATTTACAAATGTATAATATGTGTAATATCACCAAAGAATGTAATATATTATTCCGTTATAATGCGGGGTACAATATTAATGGTTTGTAATTCTTGTGACATGAGTTTATATGCATAAGGAATATCTACTTTTGCAAAGTCAGTACGATTATCACACGTTTTACAGAAATGGATGGAGAAATCTCCACTAGTATGAAGTTTATTTTGCTTTCCGTCATTATATGATGCAATCATTCCGCATTTTTTGCATACATGAACGTTATATTTATCTGACACATCATACATACGTTCTTTACAGAAACGAGTCATACCGTGAGCAATCATTACATCTCTTTCCATTTCTCCTATCCTGAAACCACCATCTCGGCTTCTTCCTTCTGCCGGTTGACGAGTGAGATTCACCATAGGTCCAATCGAACGACTATGTTGCTTATCACTCACCATATGTTTGAGACGTTGGTAAAAGACCGGACCAATAAATATATTTGTTTCAAGTTGTTCCCCAGTCAGTCCATTATACATGAGTTCATTACCGTAACTTTCATAACCCATTTTTAATAATTCTTGTGAAATTGTTTTTACATCCAAATTGCCAAAACTAGTACCATCACCAAACATACCAAGTTCTAATAAAACCTTACCTAGTAATGTTTCTTTTAATTGACCAATTGTCATTCTTGATGGAATAGCATGTGGATTAATAATTATATCCGGGCGAAGTCCAGATGCAGTAAATGGCATATCACATTCAGGGATAATATTACCAGCTGTACCTTTTTGCCCGTGTCTACTTGAAAATTTATCACCAAACGTTGGTTTACGGAGTACTCTCATACGGACTTTTGCAAAATTATACCCATCACCATTACGTCCAGTAAAATTTTTATCAATATACGTATCTTCTGTTGTTCGATACGTCTTACTTTGGTCTTCATACTTCACCGTTTTTGTCGGGTCATTACGATTTTCTTTAATTGGTACAATTTTTGCAATAATAACATCACGGTTTTCCACACGTTCGTTTACTGGAAGAAATCCGTCTGCATTTAACTTATCATAATTGCCAAACTTAATACCTTTTGTTTTTGCAGGGTCTGGTTTGCAACGAATGATTTCATCTCGAATAATATTCTTATCTTCGTCTTTTTCCGTATGATAAATAGTCGCTAAGAACAATCCACGGTCAATGGACGACTTGTTCACTAATACACTATCTTCCTGATTATATCCAGTATGACTCATAATAGCAACGTGTATTTGTGTACCAGACGGAATTTTATTCAAGTGTAAGAAATTCATAATACGTGTATCAACTAGCGGGCGAGATGGATAGTTAAGTACATACGCGGTTTTATCCATTCGCTGGTCATAGTTGGTTGCATATACTCCCATTGCTTGCTTACCCATCGCGCATTGGTAGGTGTTTCTCGGTGCTTGGTTGTGGTCGGGAAAGGGTACACATGACGCCAACACCCCAAAAATAGTACTAGGATGAATTTCACAATGCGTATATTGAAAATGACCATCACATTTTTGTAAATAAGAATCTTTTGACTTCATCGCTATCATTGCATAATTTTGTTCTTCGGGGTCAATATATTCAATGACCGATTCTTTTATTTTGCAATTCGTAAGAAGGTCGTTCCAAGTTAGTTTGTGGTCGACTAACGATTTAATGATATCAGGTGTAATAATCGCTTGATTATTTTTAACGCGTAATACAGGTCGAGTTAGACGCCCGCCATCGCTGCATACCCTTATTTCCAACGTTTTATAATCAAATACGATTGACGTATATATATTGATGATACCAGTATACTTTTTTTGTTTTAAATCGTTATATAAATCTTCTGGTACATCCGTAACCCCTTGCCATGCACCATTTACAAATACTTTCACTTTACCATATAGTTCACTCGGGTCAGTAACATCGTCAAACGCTGTTATAAATGGTTTAACATATTCGTATAAGGCGGTACTATTTGTTGGAATAGTGATATGAGCCATATAGCTGATGTTCTTTACTACACCAATTGATTGACCTTCTGGAGTTTCCGCCGGACATAAAAACCCCCACGTTGTATTATGCAACTTACGAGGGGCAATCAATTCACCGCTTTTTTCCAAGGGAGTGTTAATACGGCGAAGATGACTTAAACTGGATACATATGTTAGACGATTCAATACCTGAGCAACGCCCACTTTACTACTGTTTGATTGTTTGATACTAAAGTCACCGGTTGATAATGCCCGATTGATTCCGTTTTCAATGGTGGTTGACTTCATTATTTTGTAAATATTTGTCATGTTGATGATATTTCCATAATCTTCGCTTGACCGCCACGAACCATTGTTAATTTCGCGAACAACTTGTTTTTGCATTTCTTTTACAAGTTTATTGAAATAGTTGCGAAACAAATTGTTGAGTAGTGTGCCAGTAAGTTCAATTCGCTTATTAAGATAAGAATCGCGGTCATCTGCAGTTATCCAGTCCAAACTAGCTATAATTAATTTAAATGCCATGTAACCGAGGAAATAAATTTTTTGAATTTTGGTTTTACAATGAGGGAATAAATCGTTTTCAAGTATGTCAATGGTAAATTCTCGCTTCTTTATCAATCCGGTTTCACGGTCCATGTTAATAGGAGTATATACTGCATAAGATGTGATGTAATCAATTGCGGCGGATTGTGTCATATAATCATTTGCATCCACAATTGATGCGTATAATTTTTGCATACAAATTTCACTGACTTCTTCGTTTAAGTTTAATAAAACATGTTTGCAAATGTCTTTATCATTGACTACTCCTAACGCACGAAATAGAATGCACAACTCAATTGGCTGTTTAATTCGCGGTAACGATACGTAGATGCCGTGTCCAAAACCGTTGTTTTTAGATGATATCATCATTTCAACTTGTTTTGGGGAAATACACTTGAAATCTGGAACAGATTTGATTTCAGCGGTATATGACCATTTGGTTGATTTTTTACTATTAAAGCAGTATATGCGATTTTCAGCTGCACGTTCTTGACCTAAAACCGTCTTTTCTGAGCCTTTAATGATAAAATATCCACCACAATCCATATTACATTCCCCGGTTAATTGTGAATTGGTAAAATTATTGTTTTGATTTAACACACATATAGATGACTTTAACATAATAGGCAACTTTCCAATATTAATTTTGGGAATCGTTTTATTAATGACAACCGGAGCATCCATACATTCTGTGTTACGAATAATATATTCGATATCAATATCAATCGTCATCGTGGATGCATATGTAAAATTACGCAGCTTTGCTTCTTGTGGTAACATAATTTTAGTAGCGCCATTGTTTTCATGTATTTGGGGAGGATATAGTTTAAAGTTTTTAAAAGTAACAAAACACTCCAACATATGCATTTGTTTTTCTGGGATATAGTCATTTTCTGAATGTATTTTGACTGGATTGAACATCTCAATCGTACGTTGAACCTGGTAATTGACAAAATTATTGTACGATTCTATCTGGTGACGAACTAATCGGTCCAGATGCTTTCCTTCAAAATAGGATTCAATAATTTGGTAAGGTTCTTCAATATAATCACCGAGATGTCCCAGTATACTTTCTTCTAATTTGGTTACACTGGCTGCAATTGATTCTGCATGGCACTTAATGTCTGTTTCGGCTTCTATAATCGATTTTAGTGTACGTGTTTCTTCGTTAACACGAGGTTTGCGAATTTTTATTTTATGGGCATCAACCTGGACAGATGATGTAGTTTTTGCTTCGAACATCATGATTCGTTAGTATAATGGTATAATCTTGTTTATCAATAGGATTTTCAATTTTTTATAATTAATTAAAGAATAGAATGTAAATAAAGGAACGGTAAATAAATACGTATGGTTATGTATCATTCAAGTAAGTTTATACGTTACTTAGATAGTTATTGTAATAAACAAGATATAATGAAAACAGAATGTGACAATTTGATGATGAATATTAAACATAATTTCAATGGAATATACGGAATTTCTTCGAATTTATATGATTCGAAGAAATCGACGAAACAAAATAAAAATAAAGGGTCGCCTACATCATGCAGTAGTTATCCAACTCTTTCAACCAATATTTCTCAAATAAATTCCATTGCGAAACACCACAAAATTACTATTGAAACTGATGTTAATAACTTAGATGATTTGTTAAATATAATTCGGTCTTATGAATATAATGTTGATACCGAATATAATATTGATTTGAAATCGCTTCATAATATTAAGGATGAGCTTACTGCGTTGAATGCCATGATTGGTATGGAAAATATAAAAACATCCATCACAAACCAACTGTTATATTTTATACAAAATCTTGATAAAGATGCATTGGGTAACAGTGACTTTAAACACACTGTTATTAGTGGCCCACCTGGTACAGGTAAGACGGAAATTGCAAAGTTAATCGGTACGATGTATTCAAAAGTAGGTATATTAAAAAATAACGTATTTAAAAAGGTTACTCGCAGTGATTTAATAGCAGGATATTTAGGTCAAACCGCGATTAAAACAAGTAAATTGATAACAGAATGTTTAGGGGGTGTATTGTTTATAGATGAAGCGTATTCTCTTGCATCCACTGATAGTAACGATAGTTTTTCAAAGGAATGTTTAGATACGTTATGTGAATCACTTAGCAATCATAAAAATGATTTGATGGTGATAATTGCTGGGTATGAACATGATTTGAATAATACTTTTTTCAAAGTAAATCGTGGATTGGAGTCAAGATTTATTTGGAAATTTTGCATGGAACCATATACGTCAGACGAATTGATGCGTATATTTATGAAGAAAGTACTTGATAGTGGTTGGCATATGAACATTGAAACTACTTCATTGCGTACTTGGTTTGCCCGTAATCATCGAAAGTTTATTCATTATGGTAGGGATATGGAACAGCTATTTACGTATGTGAAAATATATCACAGTCGACGTATATATGGGAAAGATATATCAATGCGTAAACATATTATATTGGACGATATGGCGTCTGCATTTGAATCGTTTGAAACGAGCAGGAATAAAGATAAATTGCCAAATTATTTACAAAATATCTATGTTTGAATGTTTGCTATGATTTAGGAAAATAATAACCGTTATTATTTTCGTAAGATGTACATATAATATAACTAATCAAAAATTAATATGAGTGATAAAAAAATCTTTGCAATAGACCCTACATTATTCAAATTACCAAATGTAACTCGAAAAAAGCGAGCCAAAGACAATAGTGAATCTAAAATAAAGATTAAACCCAGTAATAAAACGAACAATAATATGTCTTTAAAGAAACGTTCTATCATAAATATGATGAGGAAACATCAAGAAACACAATATAAGGAAAAGTTCGAGCAGCCTAGTGGCAATAAGTCGTCTATACAACAAGACATGAATGCTTTTCAAAGTGACTTTGATAATGCCAAAGATTTTTTTAGTAATTTACAAAGTAATGATTCTAAAAAGAAGGCGTCATCCAATCATACATTAAAACAACATACGCCTCTTATGCCACCGATTCAACTACAACCAAAAATAGCGTTGCCATCATTACATGATATTACTGGAAGTATAGCTACTACGAACACTACGCCGGTTACTAGAATCAATTCAAATATATTACCACAACCTACGTATGGATGTCTAAAAAATGGCGTACTTCCAACTTACCGTGCGTTAATGAATCAAACACGAAAAAACGTTCCTTCTTCTAATATAACCCATCATACTAATCATAATAATCATAGTATTAGTAATAATAGTCATAATATTAGTAATAATAAACCAATAGAGCATAAGGAAAGAGTAGGCGGAACAACTAATAATATTGTTGAAAAACCGACTATGACGGAATTAACAAAAACTGCAATCACAACAAACCAGATTCAAACAAAATTAATGAATGCGGAGAAGAATAAAGCACAACAACGTAAACAAAAACGGAAAAAAACGATTCGACGGACGTATAAGATTGGACGGTCAAAAATAATGCCCAAAGTATCCGTTCTTGTATCCAATAAAACAATACGAAATAATATAACCACCAAGACACATCTTATAAAACAAACGCCGATTCATGAAATACGAAACTATTTAATACGACATGGTTTTATTCGCGTGGGTGCAGTAACACCGAATGATGTATTGCGTAAAATGTATGAAAGTGCTATGTTAATTTGTGGAGAAATACAAAATCATAATCCTGATAATTTGTTGTATAATTTCTTACATGATGTCGACAAGTAAGTCAGATTATATTGTATTTAACAAGCGCACTTGTTATTGTAATCGTGATTACAACTACACAACCGGTTATAAATGCGTCAGTATATTTATTAACACGTTCAAGAAAATATTTATTTGATTTTGGATCAGTATATCCGTAATCAAATTCGTTTTCAAACTCGATAATTGTGCTAGGCATAGTGTTGTATAAATTATTTGCAGAACAATAGTTAACGATTTTGTTTTGGTTATTTATACGAATACGTTGTGTATGTTCTGTATTTAATTTATCTGGTTCACAGAAATATCCATAATCACTTTCATCTATACGATATTCTCCGCCGATTGAAACCATTACATGTATTATAATGAGACAATATTTTTGCATGAATTTACTGTCAATTTTACATTATTGGTTTATATAATAACATAAACGTTTATTCATATATAATATAACAGAGTTGGTAGGTTATGGATACGGATAATCAAACTATATATGGCGAATATTTTAAATATACTTCCCAATATCAAACGATTTATGGGAAAAATACAGTTGTGCTTATGCAAGTAGGTGCTTTTTTTGAAGTATATGGAGTAAAAACATTAAATACGGAGGATGTTACGCACAGTGAAATCGTGCCATTTGCTGAATTATGTCAGTTAAATATTTCGTCCAAATCGCTTGTCTATGAAAATGGTACCATTATGATGGCTGGATTTCGCGACTTTACTATTGATAAATACTTAACCAAGCTAACTGAGGGTGGATATAGTGTTGTTGTTTTTATTCAAGAAAAAGTGGGGAAAACGGTTAAGCGGGTTTTAGATAAGGTATATTCGCCAGGTACATTTATATCGTGTGATACAGATAGTAATGCGACCATTTCAAATCATATTATGACTATTTGGTTTGATGTGTATAAACCTCATGCAAAATCGCCTCAAACAAAGGATATATTAGTATATGGAGTATCTGTTGTGAATATTTATACCGGGCATACATGTATGTTTCAACATGAGATTCCTTTTTATATGAATGTAACCACGTTTGATGAATTGGAACGGTTTATATCTATTTATACACCTAGTGAACTTATATTCATATCTCCGTTTGATAAATCGGCCATTTCATCGATTTCTCAATATGCTGGGATTAATACACGTGTGATTCATTATATTGATTCACGAGATTTGAAGAACGACAAATTGATACGGTGTACACAACAGCGATATATGAAAGAATTGTTGACCTTTTTTTATAAAGAGGATACTTTTGACATATGTACAGAATTCCAGGAACATATATTAGCAACGCAGTCGTTTTGTTATTTGCTAAACTTTATTCAAGAACATAATCCAACGCTTGTTCGTAGTATCTGTTTACCTGAGTTTAATAATACATCTAAACGTGTCATTCTTCCAAATCATACGTTGTTACAGTTGAATATCATTGGAGATATGTCGACCGAGAATAAGAAAATGGGAAAATTGTCGTCCATCATGTCCATGTTAAATAAATGTGAATCTCCCATGGGTCGTCGGCTGTTTCAGTATCAACTTACAAATCCAACGTTTGATGAAACATGGTTAACTGCTGAATATTCTATGATAGAACATATGGGAAATGGAGAACACTACGACATGGTAACGTCTTTTCGAAAACAACTATCCAAACTACGTGATATTGATAAAATATGTCGCCAATTGGTTGTTAAAACAATTTACCCGAGTTCTATTTATCTTTTGTATGCATCGTTGGATAGAATACAACAAATGAATGTATGTTTATATGAAGATGTAGAAATTTTACAATATTTATGCCAACCTTTTTTAGACAACGGAGAACCGATAAAGTGTAATCAACTTATGGATAGAAAAATCAACGAAACGATGACATTTTTAAATAAACATTTTATACTTGAACAATGTCAAACTGTGAATTCCATGAATACCTTTTCGGCATCTATTATTCAACCTGGAGTTTCTGCTGAGTTAGACCAAATAATGGAAAAGTACAATAATTCTCAAGCCGGTTTTAATACAATTTATATGTTTTTTAATGGAATTATTAAATCGACAGAAACAACCCAGACCGACACAGAATATGTAAAGGTTCATGAAACCGAAAAGTCTGGGTTGGGGCTACTTATTACAACAAAACGGTCGTTGATTCTTAAGCAAAATTTATCTTCCATATCAAAGAAAGACCGAATTGTACGGATTAATGATAAATTATCATTTAATGCAGAGGATGTAAAATTTATAAAAGCATCGGGTACGAACTTGGAAATCACCTTTCCAGAATTAACTGAAATTTGCAAAACGATTTTACATTATAAAGTCGCGTTAAATAAACTAATAGCGGATTGTTATATACAAGTGTTATCTAAATTTGTAGATGAACACCTGGTTTCACTAGAACATATATCTACTTATGTTGCAAGATTAGATGTTTTAACCACAAAAACGTATGTTGCAAAAAAATATAACTACTGTAAACCGACGATTGAAACGTCGGCCTCAAAATCGTATATATGTGCAACCGATATGCGTCACTGCTTAATTGAGCATTTACAACAAGACGAAATATATGTACCGAATGATGTGGTTATTGGGCATATAGATAGTGGTGTTGATGGCATATTATTGTATGGAACGAATGCGGTTGGTAAAACATCTCTTATCCGTGCGATTGGAGTCTCTGTAATAATGGCGCAAACCGGCATGTATGTCCCATGTTCATCGTTTGTTTATAAACCATATACTGCTATATTTTCTCGCATTTTAGGCAATGATAATATATTTAAGGGGTTATCTACTTTTGCAGTTGAAATGAGTGAACTTCGTGTTATATTGAAACATGCAGATGAAAATAGTTTAATATTGGGGGATGAACTGTGTTCTGGCACTGAAATGGAATCCGCATTGAGTATTTTTGTAGCTGGGTTAGTAGAACTTGATAAAAAGAAATCGTCATACATATTTGCAACGCATTTCCATGAAATTGTAGATTATGAGGAAATTAACCAGTTAACGCGGCTGTTTAAAATGCATATGGAAGTTAGTTATGACCGAGAATTGGATTGTTTGGTATATGACCGGAAATTAAAGATGGGTTCGGGGCCACGCATATACGGCCTAGAAGTATGCAAGTCACTCCATTTAGATGCCGATTTTTTGGAACGAGCCTATGAAATACGGAATAAATATTATCCAGAAACAAAAGGGATTTTGTCTAACAAACAGACGGTGTACAACGCGCGAAAGATAAAAGGATTATGTGAAATATGTAAAACACATATAGGTGAAGATGTTCATCATTTACAACATCAACAAGCTGCAAATGAGGATGGTTTTATTGGAACATTTCATAAGAATCATCCAGCGAATTTAGTGTCAATATGCGAATCATGTCATCAACGCGTACATGATACAAATTCGACGATTACCAAGGTGACTCGTCGAAAAAAAACAACTGCTGGTATAAAGCTTGTGTGACATACTTATTGTTGATTAAATTATACTATTTTCAATTCGTTGTGACGTAGGTATGGTCGGTAGACTGTTTGTTACTGATGTTATAATATTCAGGTGTGTTTGTTTTACCAATCTTATTATGGTCGGGTAATACATTTTGTAGATGGCTTAGTAAAATCGATTCACTGTAGTTGGGAATATAGTTCGATGTGCCATATTTATATTGTCCAAGTTCATAGAAAGTAACACTGTTTTGAATAGCTGGTCGTGGGATTAAAATAATTTTATTTAATGAAGGGTCAAAAACCCGTGTTACGTTCATTTCTAAATTGGTTGGGTCGTCTTTTAAAATTTTTTCAGGCGGGTCATGGTACTCTATATCAAACTCGTTTACACCTTTTGTAGAAGCACTTGAATCAGGTGTCGGTTGTTCAGGTGTGTTTTTGTCATCTCTTTTTTTGTTGCGGTTTTTTGATTTATTTTTAACTCCTTCCATATAACCTTCATGTAAAATATGAATGTATGCTAATAAAACAATAAGTATTATTATCAAAGCAAACCAGTAATTCGTCATTTATATTATGTTTACATTTTTTTTGCATCGATGCCAAAGTATTTGGCCAGTTTTCTAAACCTTTTCATGCTATTGCAACTAGGACATCCTTTACCATGTAACATACAAAATTGGGAACCACTGAAATCTCCGTGTTTTGGACAGATTAATGTTACTTTGTGGTGTTTACCATAAATATATATCTTGGAATAATCATATTTATTGCCGTATATTTTGAAAAGCTTGTTGATATATTTAATTTCAACCTTAGTATATTCTTCCGTTTCATCGTCGTCTTCCGTATAAATCCGTGCATTTTCGTTATATAACCATGAAATTAGATTGCATAACATATCATAATATTCTATTATTTTAATAAGTATATTTGTCGTCAATTTTTGCGATAATATAGAAAATTGATTTTATATAAAAAGTATATAGGAGTATATTATATATTGTTAATCAATAATGATTATACCAGTAAAATGTTTCACATGTGGAATGGTGTTGGCCGATAAATATAGATATTATCAAAACGAAGTGCGTCGTATTAAGCTATTATATGGTGCAACTCCAGATAAGGTGATTTATTTAACAAAAGGTAACGCTGAAAAGACTGTGGAAGGTACTGTTCTAGATAATTTAGGATTACTAAACGTATGTTGTAGAAGACATATGTTGACTCATGTAGATATAGAATAACATAATTATATCTTTGAATAGTGTATAACAATGGCGAAAAATCAAACTAAACATAAAAAACATGGTTCTTCAAAACGTTCAATGACTCGCAAGAAAAACGGAGGTAAATGCAGCTGCAGTGCTTCTTTTTTTAATGGCGGTAATAAAAAAAAACTAAAGTCTGGCACGAGACGAGTACATAGAAGAAAAATGACAGGTGGGTTTGCAAATGCTTTAGTGGGTACTCCTTTTGCACAAACTAATCCGGTTACATCTGCATTATCTGCACAACCTGCGATAAATTGTTCACATCTCCCTTCGGTCGGCCCGGTTTAACGTGACGAAATACATTACATCCTCGTGTTTTATACAATTCCGCCTATCGAGTTGGTAAATAATTGAGTAATTGCGTAAAAAAAATGTATGTAAATATTATAAGATAACTATGGCCGGTTTAACTAATTTATGTGCACCTTCACGTGCGTACTTAGTCGTATCACTTGCATTGTTAGCTGCTATGTATTATCAAAATATGAATAATGTAAACGTTTATTGTTTAGGCACGTACGAATGTCATGTTAGTAATGTGACTACTATTTTTATTATAAAACTGTTATATGTTTTATTTTGGACATGGATATTGAATCTTATATGTGAGACGGGGTCACCGAGTATAGCTTGGTTTATATTATTAGTGCCCATATTATTATTTTTCATATTATTAACAACCATGTTTTTTATGTAATCACACGATTAGTATTTAGTTATTATATTATAAATATATATTATAATAATGACTACCAAAAAGAAATATTCACAGCCGCGTAAACTCACTCATAAACGAATATGTGTGAATGGCACCATCGATGAAATAAAAGAAGGATGGAAAACAATTACCATATACGGAGAACCATATGAACGCGGATATGCTCATGGATATTTACTAAAAAATGAGTTGAAACGAATGATGAAAACGTTAGAGTTTTTAGTGCGCGATGAAATGGACATATCGTTTACATATTATATACGTGTTTGTAATCAAGTAATTAAGCCTGTTATTAAACGAGATTTTCCTGAATTTTATACTGAATTAATTGGGATACGTAATGGTGCTAGAAAACGAGGGTTGTCAATTACATTAGCATTGTTAATAGGATGGAACTCATATTTAAGTATGTATTCATACTTTTTAGAAGGGTCGGTGATAAAATGTAGTGCATTTATTGCAACCGGGAATGCAACCGAACACGGTGACATTATTATGGCACATAATACACATACTAATTTCGCCGATGGACAAATGCATAATATTATTATGAATGTTGTTCCATCTACCGGACATCCTTTTGTAATGCAAACTTCTGCCGGATATATTGCAAGTGGTACCGATTGGTTTATTTGTTCAACCGGTATGATTGGTTGTGAAACTACTATTGGTGATATTAATTATAAACCCAAGTTTGGCGTTCCCTATTTTTGTCGAATTCGTCAAGCGATGCAATATGGTACTTCCTTGGATGACTATGAACAAATTATGGATAAGAAAAACGCTGGTGATTATGCATGTTCGTGGCTATTTGGTGATATTAATACAAATGAAATCATGTTGTATGAAATAGGTCTTAAGGAAAAGAGTGTAAAACGTACTAAGAATGGAGTATTTTACGGGATGAATAGTGCAATGGACAAGACTTTAAGAGAACGCGAAACAACCGACGAAGACCATGATAATATTTCTACAACGTCCGGTGGACGAAATGCGCGATTAAACGATTTATTGAATAATTTGTATAAGGGTAAACTTAATATCACCAATGCCAAAAAAATTATGGCTGACCATTATGATAGCTATTTACGACGCAATGAAATGAATGGACGTGTAATATGTAATCATAGTGAAAGTGACTTTCGTAATTGTAGATATGCTCCTTATGATTTGTTTGGGTGCACAGATGGTAAAGTGGTTAATACGGAAATGGCTAGAAAAATGACGTTTCAAGGTAGGTTTGGTTCATCGTGTGGACGGACTTTTTCCATTAAACAACACATACGTGAACACCCTGAAATGAGTAAATGGAGACCATACGTGGCAGACTTTGTCAATTATGAATGGACAAATCTAAATAAAAAGGATAAGGTATTATAATATATGTCTACCATTGCAGATAAGATTAAGTGTTTGCCAACTGATATAATTCAATTCTGCATTATTCCTTATACGTATCAAATACAAAATAAAGGTTTGTTGCGTGACATCCGTACATATAAAAAAGATACGAACTTATTGGATAATATTTATGGGACCATGTATACAGATTCTATACTATTGTATGATTTGAAACGATTTTGTCAAATACCACATGCTCATGGGTTTGGTGATTGGCTGGAAGTAATTCACGTATATGAGTTAGACATTTTACCAAGATGTTTTACTATATGGAGACGACATTTTTTATACAAGAATATGACGAATACGCAAATTCATACACATATTATTAACTTTGATATTATACGAACATCTAAACAAAGACGAATTATGTTTTTGTGGGGGTTGATGTTACCAGAGGAACGAACAGACTTTATTAATAAATATATATTAGATACATGAATAACATGGCCTATATCCTGAAAAATTGATTCGTTTATATATCTATATTAAATATATATAAACATACATATATCTTATAGATAATGAATCCTACTATTTCAAATGTGTCGAATGATGAGACTGGGTTTAAATTTACGGTCTCTAATATAAATGTAAGTTTAGCAAATGCGATTCGTCGTACTATATTGAGTGATATACCTACTCTTGCATTTTACACAGAAACATATGCAGATAATCAATGTACTGTTCATGAAAACACGACGCGATTGCATAATGAAATATTAAAACACCGTTTAAGTTGCATTCCAATTCATATGACTGACCTAGACGTTTTACCCGGAAACTATATACTTGACTTGGATGTGGTCAATGATACAGATTCTACTCGCATTGTTACTACTGAAGATTTTCGCATTCGTAATAAAACTACCAACAATTATCTTACCAAAAATGAGTTGGTTAAAATCTTTCCACCATGTGTTAAAACGAATATGTATATTGATTTTGCCAGATTACGTCCCAAAATTGGCAACACCATTCCAGGAGAAAAATTAAAGTTGACTGCGGATTTTTCGGTTCGAACTGCTAAGGATAACAGCATGTTTAATGTGGTTTCAAAATGCGCATATGGCAATACAATTGATTTAATGAAAGCAAAAACTATATGGGAGGAACATGAAAATAAAATACGTGCTGAAGGTTTAAGTGCGGAAGAATTAGATATACAAAAACGCAATTTCTATTTATTAGACGCACACAGATATTTTAAGCCAGACAGTTTTGACTTTGTTATACAAACGGTCGGCGTATACGAGAACAGCGATATAGTTAAGAAAGGGTGTCAAATATTGCATACTCGGTTGATGGATTTGGTTCATTCGATTGATAGTGATATGGTACATATTAAAATGAGCGAAACAAGTATGGATTATTGTTTCGATATTGTGTTAGAAAACGAAGATTATACGCTTGGTAAAGTACTTGAATACATCATGTATGAGAAATATTTTGTAGAAGATAAAAAATTATCCTTTTGTGGATTTAAAAAGTTTCACCCTCATGATGAACATAGTGTGATTCGCGTTGCATATATACAAGTTACTGACAAACGTATGGTTGCTCAATATTTACGAGAAATTTGTGTTATTGCAGCGGATATTTTTACAACGGTATATAAATTATTTTAAACCCTTTGAAGAATTAAGGGTCAGATGCCAGTAATGATTTGAAACAAGGCACGCCTTTGCGTGCCATTTTAAATCTTCACTTGTATAAATGTTCAATGGTATAAATTATATGGTGGTTTGATGATGAAAAATTGAATGTGCTATGCAAATAGTATGATAACCATTTTTTAATGAACATCATACGTAAATTATTTCAGTGCACTATGTGCGTTCCGTCTACTGTAGAAGACTTGAGTTATTTACATGGAATTACCTATGACCAAACGATTTCATTTATCCCACCCATTACATATTGTAAAGTGATTAAAGTATACGATGGGGATACGATTACGATAGCAACAAGGCTACCTGGGAATACTTGTGTATATCGTTTTTCTGTACGTTTAGATGGTATTGATACACCGGAAATAAAATCAAAAAATCCACGAGAATATGAGCGCGCAGTTTTTGTTCGCGAACAATTACATAATTTGATTTATGGTAAAATTGTTTTATTAAAAAATTTGTCAATTGAAAAATATGGACGTATACTGGCGGATGTATATTTAGATGACTTATATGTGAATCAATACATGGTTGTCAATAAATATGCCACTGTTTATGATGGTGGAAAAAAACACGAGTTTGATGATAATGTCGTATAATGCGTAAATAAAAAATATATTTAAAATGTATACCATATAATGGATACCACAACTGAACCTGTTATTGAACAACAACAAACTACCGAGCCAATTGTCGAACAAACTGTAGCACCAACTGAAGTTGCAAAACAGTCGGGGTGTTGCAGTTGCGTTAGCGAAAAACTAAATGACCAGGATTTTACACAGAAAATGAATGTTTATATTTCGTTTATATTCGAATTCTATCGCGTTGTAATGGGGTCTTTTTTAATCTTATTTGTTCCCCAGAAATGTGGTGAAGAATTGTGTACGATGTTTGAGCCCGTCTCAACTGGTAACCAACTATCTCATGCCGCGTTTGGTATAAATATTACTACATTTTGCATGTTTTTGTGTATGTATTACGCAGAAATTACTCGCGAAAATAAAATGATTACTTATTTACATGTGAATAAAGAGGAGCCATGTGATGACGATGCAGTGAAGGATGCACTAAAGAAATTGCCGGTTGATAAAAAGGATAACATATTGTTGTGGGATAAACGTTATTTACGAACGGGTCAATCTGCATTATTTGGTTTTGTTGCGAATGTTGTGTTGAGTACTATGGTAATTTACGATAACTACTTAGATAGCAAAACTTTATCGGCACTTATTACAAATATCTTGTTCATGGCATTGAAAATAAATGAAACATATTCGATTACCAATACAAGTGAGAACATATTCTACTCTGCTTACTTGAATGAACGTGTACAATTTAATGACGTAGACCCAGATAAAGTTATCGAATTAACAGAAGTAGCGAATACTTCAGTTACACCAGTTGAGAATGTCGCTTCTCAAGAAAACAGTGTGTAAGTATTATGACCGTCCTTGATAAAAAATTGATAAAATGTTATTGCCTTATACTATAACAACTATTTGCAATGGAAAGACGTATCAATACTCTCTTAGAAACATATATTGGTGAGTTGAAAACCAATATATGTGAACGTATAAAAAATGCTCGCATGGATAACAATAGTGATGTGTCCGAATTACTACAATATGTGTATGATTATGATAGATTATGTTTTACTAAAGATGATTTTATAAAACGCAAACGTATAAAAAATGCTATACCTATTACAAATAGATGTGGAGCTATGCGCGCAAATAATGAACAATGTACACGTAGGCGCAAAGATGGCAGTGAATTCTGTGGAACTCATTCCAAGGGAACACCTCATGGGATGGTAACTAATAATGGCAATAACATAAGTGAAATGAATAAGGTAGTTGAAGTGTTTGCAAGAGAAATTATGGGTATTGTTTACTATATTGATGTGAATAATAATGTATATAATACGGAAGATGTTATGAATAACGTAACTAATCCTAGCATTATCGCGAAATATGAAAAAAATGGGGATAATATTACTATTCCGTCTTTGGGTTTGGTATAAATAAAAATGATTTGTTCTACCCTTTATTACACCTTATATTAATTATTAATTTTACGTGTAAGTGACTCTTTTACTACTTCTTCTCGGTTATCTGTTATAAATTCAGTAATATTGGATGCTCTTTCTATATCACCTTTGAAATATTTAGATAATATCGATAATAATGTTTTTTTTGTTATTGGTTTTTTAACACTATGTTGAGTGTAACACAGTTGTCCATCTTTAATATCTACACAATCAATGTCGTTAGATTTCATTAATTCGATTAACGTATTCGATAATTCCTTTTTTTCGGTCGTACGTATACTTTGTTCCTTTTTAAGTGAACGTATTTCATTGTCTAGTTTTACCCAATCTTTTATGGTTTTTACTAAGGTTTCTTTTACGGACATATTGTAATTATAAATTATATTTACATTTATTTTTTATATTTATCTAATATAACAGTTAACATATGTATTTTACGAATCCTCGTAGTATTCCAAAAGCACAACCTATACAAACAAATAGTACACAACCACCTCGATTTGCATTAAATGTATTTCAACCTATACAAGTGCAGTCACCGGTAGTACACATAAGTCAACCTACAGTTGAACCTAATGCTAAAAAAATTTTATGGGGACCGGCGGTTTGGTTCTTTTTTCATACACTTGCTGAAAAAATAAAACCAGAATACTTTATTTCTTACCGTGATGGAATTTTCAATATAATAAAACGTGTATGTAGTAGTTTACCTTGTCCTACTTGCACAACACATGCAGTTGAGTATATACAAAAGATTAACTTTGATTCCATAAGAACAAAAGGTGACCTTAAAAATATGCTTTTTAATTTTCATAATGAAGTGAATGCACGGACTAAAAAACCATTATTTTCGTATGATGAATTAAATAGTAAATATCAAGATGCGAACTTCAAGTCGATTGTGAATTATTTTGTCCACTATTATAAAATGCATCATGTAGCAGTACGGCAAATGCATGAAAATTTATATAGGCAACATGTATCGAGCCAAATAGTAGAATGGTTACAAACAAATAATAATATATTTTCTATGTAAAACAATAATGGTTCATAATGAATATAGAGCGAATTAATCAAATAATGTATGTTTTATATTATCGCTGAATATATTTGGATTGGTGGCAATGATTATGATTTGCGGTCAAAGTCGCGTACACTATACGATGTTACGCCCGAAACGGTTGAATTGAAAGATTTTCCTGAATGGAATTATGATGGGTCTAGTACGAATCAGGCATCCGGGAGTAATTCTGAAGTATTGTTAATTCCAGTGGCCGTATATAACGACCCATTTCGCGGAGAGAATCATAAATTAGTATTATGTGAAACGAAAACATGTGATAATATGCCAGCTAAAAATAATAATAGAACATATGCAACTTCTATCTTCAATTCCCAAATCGTTCAAGCGGAAATGCCATGGTATGGGTTAGAACAAGAATACGTACTGTTTGAACCTGACCAAAAAACACCTTTGGGGTGGCCATTAAACGGATATCCAGCACCTCAAGGGCCATACTATTGTGGCGTAGGTAGTGGAAATATGGTTGGACGTGATATTGCAGATGAACATTATAAAATGTGTTTGCATGCTGGATTAACTATATCAGGTATAAACGCTGAAGTTATGAAAGGACAATGGGAATATCAGGTAGGACCATGCTGTGGAATAGAGGCAGGAGACCAAATGTGGGTATCTCGCTATATTTTGTATAGAGTTTGCGAAAATTATAACGTACATATTTCATTTGCTCCAAAACCAATATCTGGTGATTGGAATGGTTCAGGTTGTCATACAAATTACAGTACAATCTCTATGCGTAATGGTGTTCCCGGAAGTATTGAACGAGCATTAGTTGGATTACGAAATACACATGAAGATGTTATACCATTATATGGCGCAAATAATAACCAACGCATGACAGGTGAACATGAAACCTCTAAACTTACTGAGTTTTCGTATGGAGTGGCAAGCCGTAAGTGTTCCATACGTATTCCACGTACTACTGCAAATGATAAACGTGGATATATTGAAGATAGACGACCTGCAAGTAATATGGACCCATACTTAGTTACCGCAAAAATAGCCGAGGTAACTATATTAAATAATGAAGAACAGCCAAATTTTACATTGAGTGCTGATACTTATTTCCATTCTTAAATAACTGTATTATACGGTGAATAATACAGTTGAAATGATTGATTGTAATCATGATACATATTAATTGTCTTTTACAAATCTGTCTATTTCAACACCATCTTTGAATACTTTGCATTTAAATGTTTTTTTGTTTGCTTTCTCACATTTTTCATTGTGTTTATATTGATTAAAATATTGAAATTCGGGTGTTTTCGTAGCAATAATTGTAAATGCCCATATAATTCCAGCAACAGACCCAATACCGTAAGATAACAATGAGTTATACCATTCATAACAATATGCTATTGGTTGATTGTCACTGGATGAACGAAGCCAATTACGGAAAACATGGAAGATATTACTGTTAACATATAATTCAGTGATGATTAATAAACTGAAAAATGCGAGTGTGGGCCAATTTGATAATACTAAATTAACATCCGTTTCATTTCCAACGGTAATCATGGTTGTTAATAAATACACAAAAGTAAACCCGATAATGACTTCACTTATAGGGACTTTTGATAATTCACCTTGACCAAAAGAGATTATATTACATATTGCATCCGGAGTATTTCCACTTTCAAATATGGGTAATATTTTGCTCAAGATGGTCGTGATACCAACTGTAAATAATAATCCAATTAAATATACTATTCCTTTAATATCATTGTTAAATATGGAAGAAATGGTGAAAAAACAGACTAAAATAAAAGGGCATAGCCTTATAAACATATAGATAAACGTTCCCGCATTAATATCCATTTTAATTATCTATATAGTTATGATATATTATAACTATATATTTATAAGTATCAATCCTATTATTTATTTGTTACTTTTTGAAGACCGTTTACATTTAAATGTCGTTTTCTTAGGCAAACTACATACAGCGTCATCCCCTGTAAAATATTGCAGTGAGCGGTTTTGGGTTCTGTTTATGACGTATCCCCATCCAATGCCTAGGGTAGATGCTACAATAAATGCGGCTAATATATTTTCACTGCTAAAGCATTTATTTGATGCTAACCATACAATATCGCCGAATATTAGTATGCCAAAAAACAATAATGGTATCATGTTAGGTAAAATATAATTAGTCGCGGTAACTGTATACAACAAATATGCAGCAGTAAAACAATAAATGGTTAAACTCAATGGGACATTCGATATACCCGCTATGTGATTAATGGTTACAATACTACACAATTCGTGCTGTTTTGATTGACTGTCGTTTTTACCCACTATTCCATTACCTATAAATACGGTTAACATGGTACATGTTAATAAACCAATTAAATAAACGATACCTTTAAAATCTTTATTTATAATCGAAAATAGTATGAAATAACATATGATAATGAATGGCGCGAGAACGTATAATATACTCTGCAAGTTGACAATATTTAATTTCATTTACTCTAAATTTATATTATACTGTGATAATATCATTTACAAAAACATGTTCAAATACGTTATTAATTGTTGACACTTCGATAAACTGTATGTCCTTGTGTTTGTCATGACACGTTTGATACCATTTATTGAAATCTCTATTGTTCTCATGAGGATATATAAATGTTTTTACACCCGCACGTATGCCATTGTTTATTTTTACATCAAGACCTCCTATTGCTGTGATTTCTCCGCTTAAATTAATTTCACCGGTAATCGCTACGTCATTTTTTATGTATACTTTATTCAACAAACTATATATTGCTATGGTAATGGCTGCACCCGCAGACGGACCATCTTTTGATATACTTCCATCCGGACAATGTATATGTAATCCTTGACATTTGGTGGATTCAAAATATTTTAACCATTCTGTTTTTATTTTATCACTAGTCAAGCTCCATGCTAGTGTTTTTGCTACGTTCATACTTTCTTTCATAACGTCGCCTTGAAGACCAGTTAATTGTAAATCTAAAAATACTGATGATGGATAAAATGATGTTTGTATTGGAATAATACCCCCCATGCTGAGTGCATTTGCCCATAATCCATTTATAATACCGATTCGTGCTTCGCTATATATCCTTTTCTCGTTCGTTTTTTGATATTTCGTTAAATAATTACTTTCGAGCAATTCAATGGTAACAACAATCGGTATAGTTAATTCTTGCGCGGAAGATTGTATTAATTCTAAATTGATTTCTCCATAAATATCAAATATAATTTCCTTTAATTTTCGAACACCGGGCTCACATGTGTACTGTGTTATTATATATTCGATAGCACTGTCATCTATTTCTATTGTTTCATCAAATCCCATTTTTTTATTTATATCCGGTAAAATATATTTACGTACAATCACCATTTTATCATCCAATGTCAAATTTTCGAATTTAATACGATGAATACGGTCTAATAAGATTTTGTCAATTAATTGGGCATCATTGTAAGAAAATATAAATAGAGCTTTGGAAATATCCAAATCAATCCCGGTAAAATATTTATCTTGAAATGTCTCATTCTGCGTTGAGTCGATTAAATGCGTTAATATTCCAATTATTTCCTTTCCAGTATCCGTATTACTAACTTTATCTAGTTCATCTATATATATTATTGGATTCATACACTTAGTTTCCATTAATATATCTACGATTCGCCCCCACGTAGAATTTACATATGTATAACCATGTCCTTCTAGCGCAGAACCACTACTTGAACCTCCAATCGCTATAAATGCAAATGGTCTATTACATCCTGCCATGTCTACTAAGCATTTTGTTAATCCTTTTTTTGCTAGACTTGTTTTACCTATTCCAGGAGAACCTTCAAAGCCAAAACAATAACCGGATTGTTCTCCATTCATCCATTGACCAATAATTTTCATGATTTGTTTCTTTGCATGGGTGTGACTGTAAATGGACTCATCTAATGCTGTTTCTATTTTAGAACTGTCCATGTGAAATTTGGATATTTGTTTTTCGAGTTCGATTGTATTATGTAGCTGTATGACGTCTGGACTTTTTTCTGTTAATATTTGCGTGTTTTTTATGATGGTATGCATATATTCAATATTGTTACGTTCATTTATCAAATTATTTATGTAGTTGACTTTGTCTTGTTTATTAGTTTTAATAATGGCAACCTCGGTTTCTTTTTCTAAGTTTGAATTACGAATAATGTTATTGAGAACCGGTACAGAAACCTTTTGTAATCCGTTATGTAACATTAAACCTATTTGATTGATGGTATTTGTCTTTATTATGCTAGTTGCATTCGAAATTTCAATGATTGTATGTGTTTTTTTCTTATAAAGTCTTGTTGTTAATTCGGTGTTCTCCATATTCTGGTAAATATGCTTGAAATCGTTGTTAATTTGTTTGATTGCAGACAATATGGGTTCTTCTTTATAAATACCAAACGGTATACGAATTAATCCCTCCAAATATTGTCTAATTTTTATTCCCAATTCATCTGGTCTACCCTTCAAATCTTTTAACTTTGCCATTGCCTTTTCTTTTACCGTGTCAGGCGCTTTTAATAAGCATATTTGTTGTTCTAGTGATATCTTATTATTGTCATATTTATGGAGAACTTCTTGCATATGATTCAAGTTATACTTTACTACATCCTTCATTTTACTACGAATCTTCCATGGAAAACTATTACATATGGATTCTTGATAATTTGTATTATACCCAGTTGCACTATTCAATAAATCGAACAATAAGTAACACATATATTCTATTTCCGGGTTCTCCACATATAACAATAGACTTAACAAGAAACAACGTTGACTGTACGTTTCCATTTCTATGAACTGTTTCGAAAATATTTCCATGTTTGTCTGTGTCAACCGTTTGACATCAAAATTTACGTCATTCACCTTTTTAATAATATCAATATCTCCATATATTAGTAACTCTTTCGGTGTCAAATTATTGATTATATTCGTCATTATTGTTTTATCAATACCAGTGAGTTGTGTCGAAGTTGATTGTAATATGGTTATTCTATTTTGGAAATATTCATTACATATACATTCCATATGTAAATCGTCGATAATTCCATTTATTATGAGTGTTTTTCGTTCCTTCTCATTTTGAATTACTATACGTATTCCATTTGTTCGATGAAATAAATTTTTAGAATCGTCCACATCGAAACATTCAAAGGAATTGACTGTATGCATTTCAATGGAAGACTCTGACTTTTTATTGCAACATAATATAGACGGTTGACCTACAAATGTGTATCCTGGTTTCCAATGTATTATTTTATATCCTATTGGATGAATATGTTTTGTGATAAACGTGTATTTTGCATTTGTAATTGGATGAGATGGAACCGTGTTTTTAAATTTGGTTCCAAAACTAATAAATAACAAGTCTGTAACTTTCATTGTACCAAAACCACAAATAATCATAGATAGTTTATCTATCACTTTTTGTAGCGAATCGACAATGTCTTCTGTTGTTAATTTATTAATGGATGGATTGATATTTGCTAAAATTTGTTCATTTTGTTCAAATAAGTCAGTTAATATGGATATGGACAATTTTGTATCATTATCACTAAATATATCTAGTATTTTGTGCATTTTTATAGACAATATCGTGTTTTGTATAATGTCTCTTATATAATTTATCTTTGTTGTAATGAATTGTATAATACCAGGTGTAGCATATGCGTCATCTATATCCATTTTTAAAATATTGAAACTATTGACTTTTTTTAATACACTCATTATATATATCTATACTAGATTATACATTTTTTTTGCATAATTGCGATTTTTACTGTTTCTATTTTATTGTTGTAATTTACAAAATGTAAATAATATAAAATATTGGTAATATATAATATTATCAATACACCATGGGAATTCCTAGCTATTTCTCGCATATTATTAGAAACTATTCTAATATTATTCGTTCATGCAAGGACCTATCTACTATGAATTTTGATATCTTGTTTATGGATTGTAACTCAATTATATATGATGCTGTACACACATTACCATATGATAAAAATACCCATGACGAATATGAAACCAGTATAATTAGCTTTGTAATTAACGCGATTGATGCTTATATTAAAACCATAAAACCGACATCCGTTATATATATTGCGTTTGATGGCGTTGCGCCATTTGCTAAGATGGACCAACAACGTACCAGACGTTATAGAACTGCTTATATTAATTCCTATCTTTCGACCAATAAAAATGATTCATGGGATACATCTGCGATTACCCCTGGCACTTCTTTTATGACCACGTTATCGAAACGTATTCAATACGCGTTTGAGAATATGGAACATAAATACAAGGTATCGTCTGTTATTGTTTCTGGTGCAAATATGCCAGGAGAAGGAGAACACAAACTGTTTGATTACTTGCGTGCGCATCCTCAAACCAATTCAAACATTGCATTGTATGGCTTAGACGCAGACTTGATAATGTTGTCATTATATCATTTACATTTGTGCCGGAATATTTATGTTTTTAGGGAAGCGCCTGAGTTTTTAAAACATTATTTTCCGGTTGATGCTTCTAACCCAAATATGCCTTATTTTCTAGATATGCAAAAATTAGCCGCGTCTATTTTGAATGAAATGAAATGTGGCAACTATGATACTCACCGCATTTATGATTATGTATTTCTATGTTTTTTCTTAGGGAATGATTTCCTTCCACACTTTCCTGCTATGAATATTCGTACCCATGGAATACAAGTTATTCTTGATATTTATCGTACTCATATCGGTAATCGACCAAATACATTTATTATTGACAAACAACATGCGATTCAATGGAAATCTGTCAACAAAATCGTATACGAAATCTCTAAAAGGGAGCACGAATTATTAACGATTGAATATAATATTCGGTCAAAAAAACATTCTTATCATAATGATGAAACACAGACGGCTGACGAGTATTTGCAAAATGTTCCAATGTTGTTTCGCGGAGATGAATTATATATTTGTCCAGAAGAATTGAATTGGGAAGAACGTTATTATAAGGTTTTATTTGGAGTATATCCGACTGAAAATATTGTTCGAACGATTTCTACGAATTATTTGGAAGGACTCGAATGGGTGTTTAAATATTATTCAAAAGGATGTCCTCATTGGAAATGGAAGTATAATTATCATTATCCACCTTTGTTTAAGGATTTATTACGATTCGTTCCGCATTTTCATACAGAGTTTATTCAAGGCACTGTTAACAAATCGAATAAATCGCATGTTCCATTTTCATCTGCTTTACAACTATCTTATGTATTGCCACCACAATCATTTAATCAATTGCAACCGAACATATCATCATTCTTAATGAAAAATTATAAATCATTATATGTGGACCAAGTCGAATTCTGCTGGGCATTTTGTCGTTATTTTTGGGAATCACACCCACTCTTACCCGCGATTACGTTAGAACTGTTGGAACAATGGGATGTACAGTTTCGTATGCATTTCAATAATATTCGTGCTATATAGTGATTTTGTTATGGAATAACATCTTTGAAGAAACGCTAGTTACTATGCCGAAAGATGTAAACGCACAAAAATATTAAATATATATAACAAAAATTATATACAATTATTGTTATATTCACATTATAAGTTAGTATTCTATTTACATGAACGAGTCTAATAATCTTTATATAAGCAGCCGGGGTATATTAAATAGTTGTAACTATCGTTCAAATACTCCCGTATCTAGTATTCGACAAATGATAAATTATTGTTATGTATATTTTGATAAACCTGAACGTACTCATACGGTTTATGTTTGTAGCAGTGCCATCCCCCATTTTATAACGCACGTGTTACCTACTATTTCTCGTCCTTTTATTTTGGTTTCTGGAGATTGCGACGAAACTATGCCATATGATGTTTTACCGAGTGATAAATTTGATGAATTTATTAATAATCCATTCATAATACATTGGTTTTGTCAAAATATGGTCATAAAACATTCGAAAATGACTTGTATTCCTATTGGGTTGGATTATCATACTATGGTAAATAATAGAATGTGGGGTGATATAACGACTGCCTTTGAACAGGAAAAACAGTTACAACTTATTAAACGTGATAGTTTGCATTTTTCAAAACGGACGGTGAAATGTTATGCTAATTTTCATTTTTTAATGACAACCAAATATGGTAAACATGACCGTCAAGATGCTTATGACAATATTGATAAAAATCTGGTATACTACGAACCTGAAAAAATAAATAGATTATCTACATGGATGACACAAACCAAGTATGCTTTTGTTGTTAGTCCACATGGGAATGGTTATGACTGCCACCGAACATGGGAAGCATTGATACTAGGATGTATTCCCATTGTGAAAACATCTGCAATTGATGCGTTGTATGATGAGTTACCGGTTCTTATTGTAAATGATTGGAAAGATGTTACCATGGAATTATTACATAATACGATTGAATCTTATCAACAAAAGGTTTTTAATTTTAATCGGTTGACTTTGAAATATTGGATGGATATAATTAACATGACAAACAAATAAGCTTCCATTCCAATGGGTCGTCTCTAGTTATGTCAACTAATTCCATTTAGCATTTCACTATTTTATTTATACAATCAAAAAATGGCATTACCATTTTTTTGATAGAGATGTACGTACATAGTCGTTTTATTTATTGTGTTACTAAATTTGTAGTTAAATATGTCTAATATGTTTCGCCTTATGAATGTCTGCTTCGACATTTTTCATATGTATAACTTCGTCTGTCCAACATTCGTTGCAATCGCTTTGACTCAAATTCCATGTGGGTACAATATTGGGAATAATGCCATGAAATATTTGTTCAGCACGGTTTTTGTGGAAATCAGATGTTGTAATAATTATATCCGGCAAATTATCTTGGGAGTAATTTTGATTCACCCACTGTTGCAAATATGCAAAATTTTCAGCCGTGTTGGTAGCATGTTCGTCCAATACGATTTTAACCGGTTTTAATAACCCTTTTCCCATCATATGAACCGCTTTTGAGGCTTCGGTCGTATCATCATTGTTTATAAATGAATTTTTTACTCCGCCTGAAATAAACATAATGTTGGGTTTGTTTGTGGTGTTTATATAGTTAATTGCCGCATCGACTCTCTCTTTTAGAATACTTTCATTGGAAGAGCCTAGTACAACATGAATATCGTGTTTAACACAATTGCTAGCAGCTGTGTGTAATATCAATACACATATATAGGTAAATAGTATTAAATGAATGATTTGTGTTATCATACTCGCAATATTCGAGAATTACATCAGTTGCTCTTTGTTACATGCATAATACTGGTTCAATTTTTTACATACTATGTTGGGTTGGGTTGGTGTATGACTGCATATGAAAAATTGACAAAATATATGTTGTATATTTGGGGGTAATCACGATGAACGAGCTACGTATTTTAGATTATGTGTCGTCTTACATGACTTACAATAGTTTCACACGGATATACACCTTTATTTGTGTTAACTTTGGCATATATGCAGCATGGATATTGATGCATTATTTTGCGTCCCATTTGTATGTATATTGGTGTGTTCCGGCGACTGTATTAGGTTTGATTATGTCTCCGTTTTTGGTACCTGCACCTCATTGTTATGGACTGAGATGGATTATTTATCAAGGCGGAAACAGTATTATTGTCATGTGGTCGGTTATTGGAATTTGGATATTATCGTATATAGTACCGATTAAACAAACATAAATCATTTTCCTTCTTATATTGTTAGTTGTACGAAAAAAGTATTCTCTGTTTTTATGTTTTATATTTTATTTTTTATTTTGTAATTTTTCAGTAATATGAAATAAAGATGAATAACGCATGAGAATAGTATGAAGATAGGAGAAGTGCATGAGTTGTGAATTAAATGTCGTCGAAAGACTCGAAATAAAGGTTAGAAGAAAGTATAGAATTGTCAATAAGGTTATGAGAAA
>Ga0222714_10000575_pt1 | contig 42101 bp, 45 predicted proteins | sample C33_3DmetaG_FD_165048 | JGI IMG/M metagenome (GOLD analysis project Ga0222714, IMG submission 165048) | Estuarine water microbial communities from San Francisco Bay, California, United States - C33_3D | ecosystem: Environmental > Aquatic > Marine > Unclassified | place: USA: California...
TACAATTTGATGGCTTCACTGACGCCAACATTAGAGTCCTTGAAGACGATCTACGGTGTAGGAGCCGGCGAAGTCAGGATCCTTGTTGGTGAGTACAACCTATCAGACACGCTTGTAAGCGGTAATGGCAACAAAGTGCCGTCGCAGGATAGCGGTATCGCAGCGCCAGCCAATGGCTACGCAGATGGCTATGATCCTTCCCCTCAACCTGGGTTCCAACCCAAGATCTACGGCTACCTAAGCTACTACCCGGGTAACCCTAATACAGATGCAAATGGGTTCTTGTACCCTGCTGGTAGTCAACAGTCGACTCTGCCGGCTGGAACCGTTGCCACACCAACAGATGGCTCGGTAGTACCATTGTTCTTCACGACGGGCGATGATAACGCCTCGAATCTACTGAAATACACTCGCACATGGTAAGTGACCGTTATATCGGAAAATTGAGCGTCGATGCGTTTCTACAATTGTCTCAAACAATATGGCATCACTCTCCGAAGATCAACAAAAGGCATTTGAGCTCGTACAATCTGGATCAAATGTCTTCATAACAGGCCCAGGAGGGACCGGGAAGTCCCACCTCATTAGACAGATCGTTGAATGGGCAAAAGCAAACGAGAGAGAAGTCCAGGTCTGTGCGCTGACAGGGTGTGCTGCGCTTCTTCTAGAATGTGGCGCGAAAACTGTTCACTCATGGGCCGGGATCGGCCTTGCCAACGGACCGCCAGCTGAGACCATAAAGCGCATTGGGAAGCACAAGTATAAGAGTAGACCTTGGCGAAAGGTTGACTTGCTGATAATTGACGAGGTGAGCATGATGTCCAAGAAACTGTTCGAGATATTGGACGGCATTGGGAAGCTAGCACGGAAGACACCTCAGGAGGCATTCGGTGGAATACAAGTCATCTTATCTGGGGACTTCTACCAACTCCCACCGGTGGGTGACCTTGATGAACCAGACACTGCTGCGTTCTGCTTCGAGAGTCCGATGTGGCAAGAGACGATGTCTGCAACTGTCGAACTGAAGACGATGTTCAGACAACAGGACCCTGGGTACGTGAAGGCATTGAACGAGATACGCGTAGGAATGATGAAACGGAGTTCGTTCGACCTCCTATGCACCCGCATCTCAGCACCGTGCGACGGCGACATCAAACCGACGATGTTGATGCCGCTCAGACGCCATGCCGACAGGATCAACAAGCTGGAGCTCGACAGGCTTGGAGACGCGGAATTCAGAACATACGGAATGGACAACGTTGATGACAGAGAGAGCCTCACAGAAGTCCAGAGGCGGACCATAGGCCGAACAGACCCAGCCTTGGTTGAGCGCGAATATGATCTTCTTAGGAACAATGTGATGGCGGACAAAGAAGTCATCATCAAAGTCGGCTCGCAGGTGATGTGCATCGCGAATATCGATATGGAGGGTCCGGTCGCGATAGTGAACGGCAGCCAAGGGATCGTGGAGAACTTCGTCGGCGACTTGCCAATGGTTCGTTTCAAAGACGGACAGAAACGGATCATCGGTTACCACGTGTGGAGCAGTGAGAACTACCCGTGGGTCGGCGTGAAACAGATCCCACTCATACACGCCTGGGCGATTACCATACATAAAGCACAGGGTGTCACACTCGAGCTTGCCGAGATAGACGCCGGGCATAACATATTCGAGTGTGGTCAGACATATGTAGCCTTGTCCCGTGTGAAGTCACTGGATGGTCTGCATCTGAGTGCGTTCGACCCAAAAAAGATCAAGGTGAACAAGAAGGTTCAACGGTACTACGCCTCAGTGATGGAAAGTTAGGGCCTTCTCAGCTGAGATAATTCTTTTTAGTCGTATAGTTGATCGAATACAAGAGTCATCGACCAATCCATATAATTGAGACTCACTGGCCGACCGTACTCATCCAGTAGCTGAATGTGGAGCCGCGCGATGTCCACTGGTCCGAAGTATTCACGAGTTCTGTTCAGCTGGTTACTCAACCCGGCGTCGCTCGCACACTTGAACACTCCTGTGCTATCCATCGTCGCGGCACAGTTAACCCGTGTCATGATGTTGCTGTCTAGTGACGACTGAGTGTATGCTGCTAACAGATTTGTCCCTTGACTTTTCTGACCATCATCTATTGCAATAAATATGTATCTAGGTGGTGATACAAGGCAGACTCCCTCAGATGTGACTGCCGATCCACCGGCTGTGTTACTGGCATCATTGGAGATGTACACGCCAGCTCTGAACCCTAGCTTCCATCCTAGTTTGAGCTGCAACGTCACGCCGAGCTCAAGCGAACCAGCGAGGTCAACACCGAACACTAGCTCGAAATTTGGATTAAGAAGGCTCGATGGTGCCGTTGCTGTGGAAGGTGTGGCAAAAATACTCCTTCCAGATGCCCGGTCTACACTATAGCATATGTCCTGAGTAGGATCGAGGTGCGCTACCGTCGGATCCATCAGGAATCTGCCATTTGTATCTACATATCCACCCTGTGCTAACGCTATCGCATTGTTGATTGTAACAACGATGTCCTCGGCATTACTATTTCCCTGCCACCCAATCTCATAGTTCCCATCAGGAATCACGACGAACCACGCAAGAGCCCCTTGAAGACCGGCCGGAATAGCAACCTCTTTTGGTTCAGATGGTTGCTCGAGTGTGTACAGCGTCTTACCTGCAAGGGACACGAGCGTCGTAGTCTTGATAATGAACCCAGTGTCTCCATTCGCCCTGGTCACAGAGTACATCGTCATCGGCATGTCAATAGTGCCAATCCTCATCGTCGTCACCTTACGGTATGGGTCTGGTATGTTGACAACGAAGTCGTGCGAGACCGTAGAGAAGTAGTTCTCCCTGAATCTGGAGTCAATATTGAGACCACGAGCAATCGAGCGAACGTTGATGGGGTTCAGATATCCAGCTGGGAGATTATCTCCGCCGGCAAGCCGTCCATCTGTCATCGAAGCCTTCCTGCCCGCCGCCACATTCGGGTTCTCTATGATGACGTGAGAACCCTCTTCGATCGTTGTGTTGTACTTCTGTGCCCACGTACCAGCGTCGTCGTCTTTCTTACCGCCAAGGGCTTTGAGCCTACCGGCAGCACTGTCTATGAAGAAATTGATCTGCATCCGTTTATCCGCTTGGACAGACGACATAGCAGTGAGTTGTCCCAATAGCTTCCCCTTCTCTCGATCAACATCTGTCGATTTGTAGCCATCACGAAGTGCAAATAGCCGTCTCAAGTCATCAGTAGAATACGTATCAACGTCAAGATTGAGGTTATCCATTATACTTACCCAAGGATGTTTTTTTTAAGTGAGATAGCAGTTCAACGCAAGACGTCACGTTCAGTAGCGTTGTTCTTTCTACTGCATTAGTACAAATGCATAAGCTATATGTGTTTTGGCATATCTACATATCAGACACAGATCAGAGGAGACGTAGTACAGCTATGAATATTATACGACGCCAGCACAAACGACTAAGCGACAGTGGACTGGTTGCGGCAGTGGAGAAGGTATACATCGGATACGTGTCTAGGTCTGCTTTCCCTTGTGAAGAAATACTGGCTAATCCTAAATTCGAAATTGCAGCGGTAGCTGAGTCAGGTAACGAGAGGATTACTACGTCACTAATGCACACTTGGTGTAACACTCCAGAGGCGGACGGGGCTGCAGTTCTGTACATGCACAACAAGGGTGAGTCTCATCCGGAGCACGCACCAGCCCATTCATGGGCGAAGGCATGCGAGTATTTCACGATAGACAGGTACCGAGATGCTGTAGGACGCTTATCGACATATGAGACCGCTGGACCATTTCTTGTAGGCCATCACCTCTCGTACTACAATAATTGTGCCATATGGCATTATTCAGGCAACTTCTGGTGGGCCAAGGCAAGCTATATCAGGTCTATACCGCCACCTAGGACAGGTAGGCATTCGTGTGGGGAATTGTGGGTAATAGCCACACACGGAATACACATACCAAAACACATCGCATTCCCATTGTACGTTGACGCCTACCACAGATGCTTGTACTCGAGGCACATAGATGAACATGAGTACATGCACTACGAAGACGTCATATCTAAAGGGATCCAACCGAAGGTCGACCCTAACGAAAGATGTCGCGTCACGAAACCACCAATTGGTTCTGCTTTCATATTTTCTCTAGAACGAGATTGACAAGAATGTCAACATGACTTAAGTGGTACATCTAAATTGTATCATATCATATGACAGATTTAGATGAAACGGTCCGGTATGTAGTGGACGCAAACTACACATCGATAGATCCAGATAGCACCGGAATTGTTATGCTGCATACAACTCTCAGAGAAGCAGCTACGGAGCGTGGTCTGAACCACAGCACTATCGTGAAAGCGCTCGCTAACGGAGATGTGTGTACATGCCGCAGCAAAACACAAGGACGTATCATAATCAGGAGACTACGCAACACCCTGGTTTCTCAGCCGGGGCCTTGAACATGGATCGAGCGCGTCCTGATTTCTCAACTACGCCTGCGTGCGTAAGTCCAGGCCTAATTATGTGCAGCATAACCTGCTCTACAATAGCAGGCATAACATCGGTAACTCCCACACCGCTCACCAACGACATCTCGATATACGACATGCTGTGCTTCGCTGCATATGCATGAGCCATATCGTGCGCAACCTCTCGCTCCTTGTCTATTTTGTTCGCAATCAGTGCCATCGCTGTACCAGGCGCACACTCTGCTTCCACTAGCCGCCGCCACCTGCGTATGTTCTCAAAGCTATGCACCGACGATGCATCGAACATCATCACCGCTCCACACGCACCTTTGTAGTACGATCGAGTTATAGCCTCAAAACGCTCGTGGCCTGCTGTATCCCAGATGTGACATTTTACGCTATGTCCACACTGCGACGATAGACGGAACGCTCCGAAGTCTACCCCTATCGTTGGTACATGCATCTCTGGAACCACACGACCTTCGACCAGTCTAGACATCAAACACGACTTCCCAACGCCGCAGTCGCCAATCAGAATGATCTTTAGAACGTAGTCCTCAGCCATTGTTGTCTGAGGAGAAAAGATCGGGGAGCCCTTATGAACGGCAGCGCTTTTGGTTAGGTGGGCTATCCACAATAACCGGCTCGCGCGAAGCCTTCATGATCTCACAGTGCTTGCACCACTCACGGTGCTCGAAACCTAGACACGAACACCTGAATCCATTCTCGCATCTCTCTGTCTGATGGAATGTACCTGGCTTGCTTGCAGATTCGAACGTACGTATCTCAAGCACGTCTTCGAGCTCCTCCACCTCACTTCCTCCGTTCGTCCCGCACTCGTCTGCCATGTCGGCGACACACGCGTTCTGGTCCTCTTTCTTGATAATCACGTTCTCGTTCTTGATCTTAGTGCATTTCTTGCTGATATTCTCGTTGTCCATCATCGCCACCGCCATTCCAGCGTAGTTGTGGAGGTCCATCAGTGTGTCGCGTAGACTCTCGTCGTCAACAAGCTGAATACCGCGTGACGAAATCTGCTCCAAGCGTGCAAGCTTGTCTCCTGCCCGCATCACAAGTCCAACGAGTCCATGTCGTTCGAACGCGTTTCCGTAGTCAGTATTTTTCTTCACAAACATACCAAGCCCTTCAGCCTGGACCCTTGATAGTGCCGCATGCCAGTTAGTTGTCATCGCCTAACTGGCCTACGCATTCTTGTTTAAGCTTATTCAGAAGAACTTAGCCTCTTCCACATGCTGTGCAGCCTCTCGCGTTGCTAAGTTCGTTGAGACCCATAAAGTTGGTACCTAGCTGCGCCGGAGCAGCTGTAGTTTGCGGCGCGACATTCGTCGTCGGACGTGGCGCGGCTACAGAGAAAACCATTGATAACTTCTGAGGCATACCTTAGTATACGCAGACATTTTAATTGGCACATGTGCACCCAGCAACGAAGCCAAGGACATACTGCTTGTTGCCCTGTATTGGCGCTGGCAACGGCGTAGCTTTCTTCGTGCGCATATTCGGCGCTTTCTTGCGTGCGAGATACCTCGCATAGCTGTCATGCTTGACATCGACTCCTGAGCCAGGCGCAGACAATTGCCCAGGGATGATCCTGGTGCGGTATCTAGGCACGTTCATCGTTCCTGGCACCACACCCGGTACCGCGCGGTCGCTCATCTGGTTCCAGTTCACACCACCATTCACGGCCAGTGGTTCGTTGGACACGCCTCCAACGACGTTCTGTGCCCCCAAGTTCATCACATATAGCGATGATGGCGCACGGGCCACGTTCCATATAAGGCGCTGTCGCTGTTCCTGAGTCGCAGCCAGGTTCTCCGTACCATTGCACCGTTTGCACTGCGCTGGCAGCGGCTGCAGTTTAGAGATTGGAACACCCGAACAATCACAAGATCCAGCTAGATAAGACATCGTATATAGATAACACACATTTTTATCTGCAAAATTGACAAGTTCGTCTCCAATATATCACATCTAACACGAGCCATGGATGTCCCTACTGCGTTCCATTGTCCAAACTGCGAGAGAAGCTACAAGCGCAAAATATACTACGACCGGCATATATCGGCTTGCTCGCTCCTGCGCCAGAGCAAGGCTGAGCGTGCCGATGAGCTAGAAAAATGTTCTGACACACCATCCGTACGCGCGCTGTACGAGATGATGATGACCCTAGCCAGACGCAACGAGGAACTCGAGCGGAAAGTCGATGAACTTTCCAAGTGGGCTGCGATCAGAAAGAAACGACTTCACGTAGCCGAATGGCTTGACCATACATATGGCGACGTTCAAACGTTCGATGACCACGTGCACAGCCTGCACGTCACGGATGATGACCTTGAACTCGTGTGGAAATACGATCACGTCGAGGGTGTCACACACATCCTCCGTCAATGGTTTCCACTCGAGTCGGAGGAGCGTCTTCCGATCCGGGCTTTCGATCAGAAAGACAACACCTTCTTCATCAAGACCGAAGACGGATGGATTACGATGCCTGTAGATGCTCTCGAAGCACAGGTCGGTAGGGTATGCAAGGAACTGATGGGCCACTTCGTTAAGTGGCAAGAGGATAACCGTCACAGAATGGAGCGAGACGATTACGCCGTCGAATACACGACGAAACTTCAGAAGGTCCTCGGTGGTAACTTCACAAGGGAGCAGTGCCATAATCGTATCAGGAAGAACTTGTATAAGTACCTGAAAACCAACTTGAAAGATGTGGTCCAGTTCGAGTTCACCGCGTGAAGCGGTTTAAAGCCTCAGCCTATGTAGTGCCTAGTATGGATATATTCACCAACTCGATGGTGATGGAAAGCTTCAAAGGCAATGTTCTCGCCAACCTTCTTAGTTCGTATCCAAGCCTGCTAATGGTGGCACTATTTCTTTATCGTGTAATATGTGCACTGCATGAGCTCGATATGGACACGTGGCACGACGCGTGGTTATCAACTACATACAGACGGCGCTGCACAGCTCATATCGAAATACACGGTACTTCAGCTAGACGTTCCAACTCGTGGGCATCGAGCACAACATCTGTTATCCCACATTCTCTCAAAGCACTCACCAGATATGCACTCCAAACATGTCCTTATGGCCTGAGGAATCTTACAGAAGACTTCACTGGGCATGTCGACGTGGGATGCTACAATGACGATGACAACAAAGAAACAAGCAAGGACTCCTCCGCCATAATGAAGTACATCCCTGCTGTCAACACTAACTTCCGTCTCACTGAGCACGTATGGATGCGTACTCGTATGCGCACCGAACGGACCGATAACGACACACCAATGACTGTCGATAACTACACGATCGAGCTGTCATCCTACACGCTCACACCTACACAGCTATGTACCTTCATCAACAAGATCACGGACGAATATCTGCGGGAAGTTGCAGAAGCCAGGAAGGGTAAGAAGTACATTTACAGGCTCAGGTCATTCGATGACGGAACCCCCGTATGGAGTGAAACACAATTCGAATCTAATCGCACATTTGACAACCTGCACTTCGATGGAAAAACCGAGTTCTTGTCGCAGATACAGGCCTTCACTGATGGCGAGGAGTGGTACAAATCGCACGGCCACGCGTATGCGTGTGGGATTGCTCTACACGGTCCACCTGGCACTGGGAAAACCTCGATGATCAAGGCCCTGGCTAACCTAACGAACCGCCACATCATTGAGATTCCCCTTTCCAAGGTATCTAGTGAAGATGAGCTGTTCGACGCGTATTTCTGTGAAAAGTACAATCGGAAGACCGGTGAAGTACTAAGTTTTCGAGACAAGATCATATGCTTCGAAGACATCGACTGTCAGCAGCATCTTCTCGCACGCGATCTGGATGATACTGGCAGCGATGTGTCGGATTTCTCTAACATGTCAGTCAATGGCCCGGTGAATCTACCTACTGATCCTGCAGAACTCAAAAAGGCTGCTGAAGCTCTCGTTGCTAAGTCGAAACCCAAACCGAACATCACTCTCGACACTATGCTGAATCTTCTCGATGGAATTCGTGAAAATACAGGTCGTATGCTCATATTCACGACCAATCACTATGATAAGCTCGATCCTGCTTTCACGCGTCCTGGACGCGTGGACATCGAGAAGGAGATGGGAAGAGTCGGTGTGCATACCATACAGCAGATCTTCACTGCGCATACCGGCGAGATCTTGCACGACTCTGAGGTAGAACATCTGAAGGACACGAAATTGGCACCTTGCGAGATTGTTAAGGCCATCAAAACTTGCGCATCGGCAGCATCATTCGTAAAGTACCTCGAAGAGGCCAAAGATTAAGACGATAATGTGTATTGAGTACACGATATCATCTGTTAGCCATTTAGATTACCATCACTGCTGTAGTGCAATCTTTGTAGCATTTTGCTTGGTCCACTACACTCCCTCCAGCCTTCTCGCACTTGGCTGCGCAAGGCACATTCGGTTTCAGTCCGTATGCAGATACCTGCGAAGTATCAGCGATAGGAACTGATGGTTGCATTGCAATCCCGCAGACACCAGCATCATTGGTACTGTTGCTTCGCAAGATCTTCACGTACCCTTGGTCGCCCCATCCGGTACCCCAGCTGTTCTTCACGAGCCAGTAAGGGGTTCCACTGTCAGCGCCATAACCAACGATCAATACACCGTGATCCAGACTTGTTCCACAAGAAGGGCTGTCAAGGACCCCACTGGAGTAGAGCTGGAAATAGCGGGTGTCTGCCTCGATAGCGATAGAAACTGGTCCTTTCGCTACCGCATAGAGCAGCTGTTCCTGATCGTTCGGAGTAACATCCTCACAGCCATCCATGAACACAGCAGCAGTGCAGGAAACACAAGTCTCCTTCTTTGCCTCATACGGTACCTCCTCCTCAGTGCACATACCATTGTCAATAGCATAACGGAAAGCGTTGTCCATAAGACCGCCGTTGCAACCAAGATCTCCATATTTGGACGAGCAGTCAACGAGCTGCTGTTCCGAGAGGCTCTCAAGTTGCCCGGTAGCGATCTGCCAGGCTCCTTCCATTGCACCTGTTGCAGAGAAGCTCCAACAACTCCCACACTGTCCTTGGTCCTTAACTGGAGTGACTGCGCCTTTCTCACGCCAGTCGAGTGACTCAGGAACGGAGCTGCTGGGTTGCCCAACGAACTTCGAGCACTTAGGGGCCATTCTAAGCGAATTGTGGACCGAGTCCCCGTGCAGGAAGCATCCTTGGTGTACGTGCTCACGAAACTCCTCGTGTGTCATATCGGCATACTTGTTCACTGCCATCTTCCAGGCATATCCTTTCGTATTGTGCTCCAAGATGCGTTCAACGTTGTCGCTAAACACATAGTAGCGGGACATCATCTCATCTTCGTCTGCATATGTCTTTCCATGTTCTTTAATGAAGTTGGTGAAGGAACCCCAGTAACGGTGTCCTTCTTGAGCGACTGCGCTCGCGGCAAGGGAGAGTAGGAGTAGGAACGCGGTGCACTTCATAGTGTCTTAGACTATCTTACGAACTTTATTTATGCCCGTTACGTTTAGTCTCTGTAAGCATCTCACTTGCTACCCACATCGCAATCGCCTTTCAATCCTGTAAGTACCTTTTTGATTGTTGTTTTTGATGGGTCTCTTAGAGATGCCTGCATTGTCTCGGCGTACTGGCGGCTTTGCGTCTCACTTGTCTGAAACTTCGGCAACTGCTCTGCTGCAAGCGCTGTTAGAGGTCTCGACATACCAGACTTCACAGTTGTAACGAGTTTCTCTCCAGAATCTTTCTCCCAACCCTCTGTCTCATCATTCACATACCAATCTTCTTTGTGTGCGTGCATAGGTCGAGTAGTCACAGGCATTCCCTCTAACCCTTTCCTGATCACGCCTTCTATCATCTTAGGTTCATCATTCTTCAAGAGAGAAAGTTCATTCACTGTTACTGCCAGCGTCTTGATGAAGTTCTGTATGGAAACAGCATTTTGGCAGTCCTTATCAAGGAACAGCTGGATGTTGAAGTTGTTGCCATTGTTTTGGAACTCTATCTGTGTCTCTCCATTGTTCTGACCTACTATGTTACAATGACTATTCCCGTTTCCTCCACCTAGCGCTCCAGAAGATGTGAGCAGTTTTACTGTCTCATACAACACAGTTGCAGCCTTGAGGTTCATGTCGCTATCTTGACTCGTTCCTTGTGAGACAGGCGCTGCAGCTGGACTGCTCGCCTCTACAGGAGAGAAAGTACACGTCTTCCTATGTACAGACAGACTCTGACGGTGTGCGTAGGTTTTTCCACAAGCACAAACGTGGCGTGTAATGCCTACATCACTCGAGTCATCGGCTGTCGGGCACCTTTCTGCAACTTTTGTTGCACAAGCGTCAACATTTGTCAACATTTTGTCAACATTTGCAACTTTTTTGTGTCGCTTGGTCTCACAATGTTTGTTCCACGATGAATTTCTAGACGTAGCATAGTCACATTTCTCGCATCGAAAAATTTGCAACTTTTCTGCAACTTTTGTTGCACAAGCGTCAACATTTGTCAACATTATGTCAACATGACAGAAAAGCTTTTAAGCTGAAATAGTGCACTTTTTTCAGTGCTCTTTTTGCCGCGATTTCGCCCTACATAAACTCCCTACATGCCTTCAGAATTTTCTTGGACTTCGTCCCTAGGTTGTCTAAACAAATGTAAAAAAAAACGTAGTTTCAAAGACCCCTGAGAAAAAGAAGATCTGAGGGTCCAAAAATCCAAAAATCCTGAGAGACTTTCAAACTATGTAAAAAATTTACATTTGCTTAGACGCCTCCATAAGGGTACCAACTTTTTTCTTAGTCACGCTTCCGTGATTGTAGGCAATGAGTGATTTAGCCGTACCTGGCGCGCATCTCAGAATAGCTCAACTGTCCGCCCGTTTCTTGATCAGTGAACATGAACTGTACGGCTGTGGATAGTCCCTGCGTAGCCATCACTTGCGCAGCTGCGCGGTTGTCGTTGTCCATCGCTGGCATTAGACCCGCGAGCACTGCCTGCTGTGCCGGTGTCAGCGTATCTGTGCTAGTAGGTAGCGCATTGCCACTAGTGTCAGCAACAGTGTCGTTTCCGACCGCGTTAGTATTGTTGCTTGTTGCCATCTTGCTGCAGTGTATATGAAAAATAGAAATGGGTTTTATATTTTTCATTTTTTTGGTTTAGTCACTTACCTTCATAGTCCATACTCGTCCTTGAATTGTTCTGGTGTCATGAGCCTCACACCGAGCTTGCGTGCCTGGTCGGCCTTGCCAGTGTCTTCGTTCACGTCCTTCACCAGTACCACGAAGGTGTTCTTCGATACCGACCCGGAGTTCTCTCCACCGACCTTTTCGATGTTCGCGGCGAGCTCTTTGTCCCTGAAGCCAGTCATCACGATCTTCTTACCATACAGAGGGTGCGCCTTCGCGCCAACACTTGCGATAGGGCTGGTGTAGACCAGCTTGCCTTCGACACCTGCATCACTCGCCCACTGGATGAATTCCGGGATCTTCTCTACGAAGGCAGCTGCACTCTTCTTGGCCATTCCGCTCACGCCTGCGAGGAGCTTCTCTTTCTCTGCATTGCTCATCTTGCTGACGAGGATATCTGGGTTCTCCTCGAGGATCGCCTTGAAGCGCTTCGTACCGAATCCGCGCCCGAAGATGTTTGTAGCGTGCATAAGGTCTGCTAGGGACGCTGCGTCTAGCTTCTCGTGTATGCCGTTGTACACCTTGGACGCGAGCTTCGACTTGAAGCCCTCCACACCCAGGAAGTCCTCTTCCTTCATTGCCAGTATCTTGGGAACTGTGTCGTATCCAGCTGCGATGATTCGCTTCACGATTCCAGCACCCATCCCGTCGACACCGATGCCCTTGAAGAAGCCGGTAATGACTTTCTCTTGGACAGTCGAGTCCTCGCTCTTATCTACAAGCTCGATATCAACATGTGTCTCGTTCCATTTGTATGGGACGCTTGGCATAAGCGCCTCTGGAGCAGGGCGGACCACGTCCAGGATGTGTGGAATCACGTCCCCGGATCTGACTAGCTTCACTACCGCACCAACGCCGATCTTGTTGTCCTCAATGAACTTGGCGTTGAACCCAGTCGCGTACTCGATCTTGGCACCACCCAGTGTGACAGGCTCTACTTGTACGCGTGGTTTGAGATAGCCATCCTTGCTGGCTGTCCAGATCACGTCGAGGACCTTCACCTCCGCGACCTGGTCACTGAGCACCATCTTGAATGCGAACGCGTGCTCTGGGTTACCGCGTTTCCTTGGGTGGGGTGCGTCGTCGACGCAGATCACTCCGTCGACCTCGTACTTGTAGCTGTCGCGCCAGTCCACAAGTAGCTCTGAGAGTAGCTCATTGCTCACGCTCTTCTCTACTGCGAAGCGTACTACTTCGACACCCATCCCAGTCAAGGCAGCCATCTGGTCTGATGGTTTCATCTCAGGCTTGATCACCTCGTAAGCAACGAAGTCGATGTCACCAAACTTGTCGGCATCAACCTTCTTCTGGTTCACTACACCGGCTACGAAGTTCCGTGGGTTGGCGAACTTGTCGGCGTACTTGCTCTCAAATCTCTCCTTCGGAATGATGAACTCGCCTCTGATTACAATGCCTGACTCTTTCGGGAGTTGGAGGAATGGGATCATATGGCTTACGTCTTGTCCGATTATGCCATTTCCACGTGTATACAGTTTTGGTTTAGCTCCTTCAGTGGTGTAGAGGCCGCTCACGCCGTCAAGCTTGCAGGACAGGACATATGGACCCTTGTACTTAGCCACCCACGAAGCTAGTGCACCACTGTCAGGCTTGATCTTGTCCATTGACCACATCTCATATGGGAGCTTCACCTTGTTCTTTTGAACGACCATCTCACACGCAGTATGGCCCGCATTCGCTTCCTTATTCGCTGGGTACTTCTCAACTGTGTACCCTCGCAGGACGTCGTACTGGTCGTCACTTAGCAGAGGCTCGTGATTGCAGTAATAGGCATTGTCGGCGGTCTTGATCATCGCAACCAGCTGCGCCTCGGTCTGCGTCTTCAGGAAGCCGATCCCTCCTTTCTTGAACTCATCGAACTGGTTCGCGGATGGCACTACGGGCTTCTTCTTCAGGGTCACCCTCTTGACCTTCTTCTTCGGAGACTCATCGGCTGCTTGCTTCATCTGGAGCGCTTCCGTCTTTCCAAGGTCTTGTGGATCAGGGATCACCTGAGCATGCTGTTCTGCGTCAGCTGGTTCTGCGTCAGCTGGTTCTGCGTCAGCTGGTTCTGCGTCAGCTGGTTCTGCGTCAGCTGGTTCTGCAGCAGCTGGTTCTGCGTCAGCTGGTTCAACTGAGCGGCCGTCAATTCTCTCAGCGGGAGACTTGTACTTCATCTTGAGGAACTTGAAGATCGACTCCTCATCTGGGAACTCTCCTTGGACAGGCGTGCCCTTCTTCCCATCGCGCATATGCGAGAATCCGTGCTCGTTTAGCGTGTACCCGAGGTCTAGGGCGCGCTGCCTCTGGACGGTGTTGAACGCCTTGCTCCCGGTGAAGTACAGGATGGCGAATGCGTACTGGCTTGGAGGAGTGTACATAAGGTCCACTCGCCTAGCAGGCTTCCCAGGGAGCTGTGCGATGGTGAGACTCTTGGTCTTGCCCTTCGACAGGATATGTGTTATCACGTTGTCCTTGACAAGGGCGTCAAGGAAGTCAGTGAAAGCCTTGGAGTTGTTCTCCTCGTTTGTGATGATGATGTCGATGTCGCCGGACGACTTCACACCGCGCCTGTATGAGCCGACAATCTCGAACCTGGATCCAGCGGGTGTGCTTTCCTTGAATATCTTCTCGAAGACTCCCTTGTAGGTGTCAATCTCTGCGCGCGGGATGCGTTGGTTGATGTCCTCGTAGTACTGTACGCCTAGCTTCTGTGCGGCAGTGAGTCCGGCTGTGTTCTCTCGCAGTTTCTCGATCGAGTCGATTCCACTTGCGATCAAGTCTTTTGCTTTCTTCGGGCCGATGCCGTAGACCTTGGTCAGGACGTTCACTGGATCGTCCCGGTACTTCTCGATCGCATTCAGCTTCCCGGTCGCCACATACTCCTCTAGTTTGGTCATTATTGTTTTCCCGATACCCGGCTGTCCGTTCAGTTGGGCTGGGTTCGTGATCGGCTTGGTGTACGCCATTATGGTCTCGGCGGCGTTGTGGTAGGCCCGTGCCCGGAATGGCTCGCCTTGACGTGTCATGATGTCCTCCAGCTCTCCTAGGATCTTGACGAAGTCCTCATTGTATACTTTCTCTCCAGCCATCTTCTTCTCAGGCTCTGGTGATGGCTTTAAGCTGGCCACGATCTTGAGCTTGCGTGTGCCCTTCGCTTTCGTTGCTTGCATTGTTCGCTTGACAGTTTGCTTATGTTTAGGTTGCTTAGCTTTCGATTCTAGAATCTTCTTCAATTTTCCAGGGCTACTACTGCCAGGTGATTTCGGTTTACTTGCCTCACCCACTTCCTCGAAAACTTCCTTCATTTTCCCTGGGCTAGCCCTCTTAGGACTGCTCTTCTTAGGACTGCTCTTCTTAGGACTGCTCTTCTTAGGACTGCTCTTCTTCGGACTGCTCTTCTTCGGACTGGTGGACCTAGTGAAGTTGGCACGCTGCTTCAGGCGCAGCTTCCTTAGCTTCCTTGTTTTCGGAACACTAAGCTTTCTCTGGACAGATGGCTGACAATACCCATACTTGGTCATCGTTCTTGTTTTCGGGTTGACCTCTGTTGCACATATCTCACCCTTGCCTAGATCAATGCACGCGTTATGCTCTACGTTCTTGTGCTTGAATGGGAAAACACAGTCACCCTCAAGAACGTTTTTGTTTTTCTCTCGACGTCCTGACTTGTTTATCGCTATTGCCTTCATCGGGTGTATACACTTCTCTCAGATCAAAATTTGAATCATCAGTTGAGAAATATGCATCGAGGAACTGCTTGCGGTAGAAAGAGTCGAAGAACTGCTGGGCCTGTGGAGATTGTCTCGGCATCGTTAAAATATCGTGGGATATTATAGATACGGATGAACGTAGAAGCAGTAGCGGCATACCAAATCACAAACAAGGGACAAGTTCTGGGTAGTGGCTATGTAGAAGGAAGCTACGATGGTCATAAAGCAGATATAATTGGAACTGATGGAGAGAAAATAGCCTTCATGCGACTCACAAACGAGGACCTTGACCGGCTTTTGGCAGCACCTGCCTCTTCAATTCCGCTGGAGGAGAGAATCACGACGGAGTGCATGCGGCCGGAGAGCGCTCCCCTCAAACGAAAGATATCACACAAAGCGTACAAGCCTAAGAGCAGAAGCACGCGTAGATCACGCGGACCCTCGTCTAGACCTAGATCAACCAGAGGCAGACGTTCGATAGGTCGTAAACCAAGAAGCCAGCCTAAGCGATCAACTCGCCGACGTCGCAGTGTGCCACCTACATCAATGAAGGCGATAGCAATTGGAGCAGATCCAGTCGTTACCGTTCGCGCGATCGATACTCCAGTGGTCCGTGATACACCAGGCGCTCATAAAGAATAGACACCATTCTGTAGTATGGAAAACATCGTACTACAGAGTTAAACTCGTAGAGTTGCAGCAGTAGCAATTGCTTGAGCCTCCTCGTCTGTCTCCCGTTTCTCACGGATCATTCTTCTTACGTGGAGAGAAATAGGCTTGTCGAGGAGCTTGACGTATTTTGAGGAGGCGTATAATAGGTCGCAAGAGTTGTCGTCGCGGTAAATGCAATCAATGTATGCAAGCCGCGCCCGTTTGACGTCAGTGACGAACGCGATGAGACTATCAGCAGTGTCTTCATCGAACGTAACGACAGTGATATTCTCACTTCGTTTGATGTGCTTTCCGCGACCCTCTGTTTCGTACATAGTGTATTTTGTGGAATAATTATGACGGCGTGCGCACACGTCGATCGCCTCCTGGCGACCTGACGCGCATCCAGGCCTTCTGACGTCAAACGATAACTCAACTGCGTACCCCATTATACAATGGCTAGAGAGAAAATTTTTTTCCAGATCTCACCTACATATCTAGAGGGGATATAAATCGCGGTTCTTACCTACAAGATAATCTATCGCGCATGTATAATGACCGATTCCTGGCAACTACAAAAGACGCGGATCGGCCGCACCGATTACATTGATGCTGACCGTATCGCAGCGAGACATCTAGTCGTCGCCGATATTAGTAACAGTGGTGTTTTGCTTGTTGCAGGAAACGTCACAGCACAGGCATTCCACACGCATTCAGACGCTTCTTTGAAAGATAACGTGACGACCATCAGTGGAGCGCTGGAGTCGGTTGGGCAATTACGTGGTGTCCAGTATAACTTCATAAGCGATGCATCTGCTGTTACACACCGCGGTGTCATCGCGCAAGAGCTGGAGGTAGTGTATCCAGAGATGGTTGGAACTATCCCCGGTTCAGAGAAGAAGAGTGTGGCCTATATGGAACTCATTGGGGTCCTCATAGAGGCAGTGAAAGAGTTGTCAGGGAGAGTATCAACTCTCGAGACAGAAGTAGCTGCTCTTAAGTCGGCTTAGAGTGAGCTTCTGGACACGATTCCAGATGGGTCAGCGACATACCATATTTGAAAAATAGAAACTTACCTCGCAACTCTGCTGCTAAGCCTACTTACCAATCCAGCATCTTGGACGCGGTCGGGCAACTGTGTTTCAGATAACAGTTACTGCAGTCGGGTGTGTAGCCACACACCTGTTGTCCGTGATCTACGAAAGCCCTTGAGAAGTGCCCTATCTGCTTCTCTGGGATGAGCTGTTTGACTATATTCTCAACTTGCTCATCGTCCTGCTGTGGGGTAGTGTATCCCCATCTCTGCATGATCCTTTTCACGTGTGTGTCGATGCCAAACTCCGGTGCCTGGTGCACCCAGGCCATCGTTACACTCGCTACGTGTCTGCCAATTCCTGCCATTGCCTGCAGTTCTTCCCTGTTGTTTGGTACTTCGCCGTCATAGTTCTCGATGAGGTTCTTGTTGGCCCTCAAGATGTAGCCAACTTTCTTGCCGGCGTGTCGAAGATCGTTCTTCTCCATCCAGTCTTTCCACTGCTTTTGGGTGTCCTTGTCGCTCCACCACATGTGCAGGTCTTCTGGAGTTGGATACTCCGCAAAGAGCCTGTCAGTGACTTTGAGCATAGCGGTCTCGTGTGTGTTGCAGACCAACATCGTGGCGATCAGACACCTCCAGTTCCAGTTCTTGGAGTACTTCTCTTCTTCTGGAAGCCCGAATCTGAAGGCCCGGAAGCGGTTGTATCTTTGAGTCAGTGCGTTCGCCATCATCGGCATGCTCAGCCTGCCAGTGATCTCTGGCATCTTGGGTGCGAGTGTGACCGCATTGATGCTGGTCATCATCCTCGTGAGCGTCTCTCTTGTGTCGTCTTCCAAGTGCTTGTATCCGAAGAACCGGTCTTCACACGCGCCGAGCAAGTGAGCGGCACAGCATCTCTCTGTGAAGTGGATCCATTTGCAGTTCCTGTGCGGATAGAACGTGATGACACCGATTCTGAGAGTGTCCTTGTCAATCTTCTCCTTGCACGCGGTACAAGTGCTACGACCCGTCTTCGCGATTTCGAGACACCACATCTTGCTCATTACCTTTTTCTTTGGTTTTACATGCTCTTCGTCCTGCAGCTTCTTGGCGGCCCTCTTTGTCTCTCCGAAGGCGCTAACCACAACTAATCTACGTTTTGCTACTTGCATCATCTTCTAGGTTTCAGTCCGCCCTATTAGGGTTAAGTTCTTCAATTTTCTGGTTCGTACCACTTTGTAGTATGGGTTGGGATCCGTTCACCTGTGCAACGGAAAAGCTATTCAATTTTCTGGATGTGCATCTGTGTGAAGCCAGTTCCGCATTGTGCTATGTGATACTCGAATGCTTGAAAATTGAATAGCATCTTGACTGGTATAGAGATACAAACTGCAAATAGCGAACAAAACAACAATGTCTATCCACTACCTGGCTAAGAAAAACCCACATCCGAGGGACGCACATATCGAGTTCGATGAGCCGACGCATACTTACACGATTGATGGGAGCTCTGACTACACATCTGTAACAACGTGGAACCACACGCACTTCAAGGCGTTTGATGCAGACGCGATCATTGCACAGATGATGGGCAGCAAGAACTGGCCAAACAGCAAGTACCACGGCAAGACGGCAGACGAGATCAAAGCGGAATGGGACAAGAACCGCGACGAAGCAGCAGAGGCAGGTACGAAGATGCACTACGACATCGAGTGCTACTACAACGGCATTGAGGTGGCAAACGACTCAACTGAGTACGAATACTTCAAGGCTTTCGCGGCGGACAATGCTGAGCTGGTGCCATATAGAACGGAATGGACAGTGTGGGATTCAGAACTGAAGATAGCCGGATCAATAGATATGGTCTACGAGAATCCCGATGGAACGCTCTCCATCTACGACTGGAAGCGTTCGAAAGGCATCGTCCGGAACAAGCGATTTGAGGAGTACGCGACGACAGCATGCATATCGCACATCCCCGACACGAACTTCTGGCACTACGCGCTGCAGCTGAACACATACAAAGCCATACTGGAGAAGAACTACGGAAAGCGCGTAACCACGCTACGCTTAGTATGCTTGCACCCGAACCAGCGCACTTACGAGGTAATTGATGTACCCGAGCTCGAAGAAGAAATCCGCGCACTATTCGACGTGCGTGCATCGCAATTGTGAGATACAGAACTTAAAAGCAGAGAGATGTGTAACTATACGATGTTGACTATGATGAGTGGTGGCGTTGGATCGATGAGCACGGCTTACGCATTTTTTACAGGTCTAGGCGTCGTAGTGACTGGAGTGGCACTAGGCTTCATAACTGTCGCTGTGTGTATCTACAAGGGGCCTGGAACTGAGGAGGAGGAGGAGGAACTCCCGTATGAACAGAAGTACTACGACGAGTTCCACGATAAGGAGACACGTGAGCTATCCGAGTCGGACATAGCCGGGCTTGCTACCAGTTTCTTACGAGAGACAACTCCGGTTGGAGACGTAGTAATGTGCTATTATGGCGAGACATGCACATACCAGTACTGGTGTGATGACAAGAACATCAAGTTTATGGTGCTTGACGCAGTCGCACAGAAGTATGCGATAGATAACGACACGAAGGCCATATGTGTGGACTACAAGGATGAGTACGAAGCTGGCGTAGAGGCAGCGAAGGAAGCACGTGAGAAACGCGAGAATCAGCAGAGCGGAGAGAAGGTAGAAGAGATAACAGCCCCGGGTGTATTCGCGAAATTCAAGAGCTACAACACGGCTAGCGATAAGACCAAACCAGACGCACGGAAGAGCAAGATCTCCGTTCTAACAGAGAAGTGTAACAGATTCAAGCGACGTGGAACCATATCGGACTGGGAGATGGATCGCAAGGTCGAGGAAGAGGCGTCTGCCGCAGTGGCACGTGAGCCCGATATGAGCATCACCGAGTGGTTGAGACAGAGGCGCGCAACTGCGAGTGCGTCCCCGGAGCCTTCAAATTAAAACTGTGCCGATATATATACACAGATAGATGGCGAGAAGACGAAAGACAGCAGGTAGAAGAAGAGTATCTAGAGCTAGAAGAACTCGCAAGATGCCCATTGGTGGTAACGCGGCAAGCAATACGAAGCCTGCGGCTGCGAAGGGGATGGACGACAGCATCACCGGAGATGATACAGCAGGTGCGACGCTGATCGGCATCGCAGACAAAGCAGCGTCGGCAGTAGCCTCCGCCGCGGACGATGTATTAGGACCTGCTCTGGATGAAGCGTCGGACGCTGTGTTCGGAGATATGACTGAAAAGCCGTTCTCCGAGGCGGCGCCACAGCTCACTGCGGAATTACAAGAGAATGCCGAATTCTTGAAGAACGCAGCAAGTGACCCAAAAGTGCGCGCTGCACTACACGAGTATGGAGAGGCTCTAGGCGACGCAGTCGATACTGCGTCCGAGGTAATCACACCAGTTATCGACGAAGCGATCACTGATACCTTCAATGCCATGGACCAAGCTGGTGAGAAGGTAGCGATCGGGACGGTCAACACCGGTCTGAATCTATTCAAGGCCGCAGTAGCTGAGATCCCAGTTGTGGGTGCCGTGGTCGATCTTGGGCTAGCCGGAGCGCAGGCTATGAACTACACTGCTCAGGCAGCAAGTCCGATGATTGTGAGTGGTGCGAAGACGATGGCCAAGGCTATGGATGCGGTTGACGAGGCGCTCCCGGAAATCGGCGCGATCCAGGACAAGATGGAGGACGCAGCATCGGGACTAGAAGGAGCGTTATCCTCGATCGAAGGAGAGGCGGAAGCAGCTATGAGCAGCGCGAAGCAGGCCGCAGAGGGCGCTGTCTCCAGCGTGAAACAGGAGGCCGAAGGTGCTGTGGGTAGTGCAGTGAGTGCTGCGAGTAAACAAGCCGAAAATGTTGGGAAGGAAGCCGTAGGCGCAGCAAGCAGTGCCATAAGTTCAGTCAGCAAACAGATGAAAGAGCCAACAAAAAGTAAGGATACCAACGCGAAGGCAGATGCGAAACCAGATGCGAAAGGTGGGGCACGCCGTAAGGCTAAACGCACTGCACGACGCATTTCTCGGAGCCTAGAGAGATTTACGCGTAGAAGGAAGTGATATGGTACTGTTCTGTAGTAGCAAATCACTGTTTTTTGTCATTCTGTGCTTGCGTGCGACTGGCCAGCCATTTGACGAAACCAATGCTTCTTTCGATGTCGAAAGACGATCCAAGGTGGTCGACTGCGATGTCCATCACCAGTCGTTCCTGCTCAGTCATCCCTTGTGTGTACTCGGCAATCAGATCTTGGATGTTGTCCATTTTGGTCAGTGTTTGTATATGTCACACACTCCCTAAGCTGTGTTCAATTTTTGGAATTATCAGGCCCTTCACTTAGTGACTATGCAGAGAAGGGGATAAGTGGCCTTCACAGAGGATGAATTCATCATCTCGGTTATCGTAGTATTGACTGTGTACCCATTTTGCATGAGCCACGTGAAGACAAGCGGCGTGTCATCGATCGTCGCGAACGAAGACAAGTCATCTGGATTCATCACGACATAGCCACAGGGATCGTACTTGTCACAAGGGCCTGGAACGTCGAATGGAGAGAGCCTGTCGAATGTGACGCGCTTGAGAATCGCAGCTATAGAAGCCCCGGACTGTGGCTGCCTGTCAATCTGCAAAACCTTGATGTAACATTGCTCCGGCCTATTGTAGAACGGGCGTGCAGATATGGAGTAGCATTCCATTTTCTTTTACTTACCAAGAAAATTGAAATTGGTCGACTACGAAACTAGGATAGCAAAAACTAACGAAACCGAGCAGTCTGACAAAATGACAAAAACCTACCGTTTCAAGCTTACAGATCAAGTGATGGACGCGATCACTGGATTCGCCAAGGTCCACGAGCACGATCACAGAAAGGACTATAAGGAGGCGTGGGCCGCGTGGACAGAGGAAAACTACGAGATGCTATCAACAGAACACCGCCGTCTGGCCGACCTTGGGTATGACGGTGACATCGACGACAAGATGTACAAGGCAGGGCGCTACTACTTCCGCACCAAGAATCTGACGAAGACCAAGCCGAAAGAACGCCGAGCATACGTGCAGACGGACCAGGAACTCATCGAAGCGATGGACGGGCACATCAAGGCAAATGCGAAGCAAGACGGATACACACCAGCAACAGGCTACGACGAGTTCTGCTTAGCGCACAAGCCACTGTTGGCCGAAGCCATCGCGAACCTCCTCGCAAGTGAGGGCGCTGTACCGGCCCAACAGGTCGCAGCGAAGATCAAAAAGACGTACAAGAACCGCTACTTCCTCTACTCGAAGTCAGCGCTCTGAACAATCCTCATTCCACGCTCACGCCTGCACCATTCTTTTTTACTATGCAGATACCGTGCGCGCGTATAGGCGTGAGGTACACTAGCGTTTATTATTATGCTTGTAGTGTATAATGAGTAAGCTTCTTAGCCAAGGTGGTTTCGGATGCGTCTTCTATCCTGGTGTAAGATGCGACAATATGCAGGCCGATAACAGTGTGGTTACGAAGATTCAGAAGAAAGATTTCAATGCTGAGAATGAGATCATCATAGGAGCCCTTATTGACAAGTTGCCAATGTATCAGTGGTACTTCTTGCCGGTTATAAACAACTGTCCGATCAATTTGCGGAATTTGAAAAGCCCAGACATAATGGCTTGCGATGTAATTGCAAACGCTAGCAAGACGAGGAAGGGAGGATACATCGCGATGGACATACCGTATATGGACGGGACAGACTTCGTTGAACTTGTTGAGCATTCAGAGGCAGGCGAAGTAGTTCTCATTCTCTCAGAAGCGTATCGGCATCTGTTGAATGCCGTCGAAAAACTCGAGGAAGTAGGTGTCATCCACTTGGACATCAAACTTGAGAATGTCTTGTTCTCGAAACGTAACGGGCAGCCACGCCTTATCGACTTCGGTATTTCTATCCCAGTTGAGAAACTAGACAAAGACAGTATGCGCAAATATTTTTATGCATACGTGCCAGACTATTATGTCTGGGCCCCGATGGTGCATCTACTTAACTATTGTTTGCACATTGCGACTGTGCCGCTGACAGACACTGACATCGAAGATGTAGCGAGAGAGTGCACCATTGGGAATAGCGCCCTCGATATCTTCTCTCCAGAGTTTGTTGACAATTATCGTCAAAGCTTAGTCCACACCTTCGATGGTTTCGTTGGTAAGGACCTGGACACAGTGGTCGAAGAAATACTAGAACATAAGTACGCGTGGGACATCTATTCGCTAGGAGTTATGTATCTCAAAGTGTTAGCTGCGCTGTTTCCAAATGCTGCAGAAGGCAATCCATTTGTCATAATGTTTAGTCAGGTGCTGTTGAAAACGATTCACCCAGATCCAAAACGAAGATTGAGAGCGCCAGCTGCAAGGCGAGAATTTGACGACATCTTTTTCATAGATGGTGATGTAAACGACTATCTGAGTTTAGCTACATCATTCGCTGCCTACCGTAGTCAAGCAACACATATCATCAAAAGTAGCGCTGCTCCAGAGGCTCCAACAAAAACCAAATAGTATTACGATTATGAGTTAATATGCTAACTGATAATCGTCAAGACAACGCTTACTGACTCTTTTTTGCAGTCTTTCTAGCCTTACGGCCTCGTTTGCCACCCTTGCGAGTTTTCTTTGTAGCCTTCTTGCCTTGCTTCACACTACTGGCCAATGCAGCAGATACCTTCTCCTTGCATTCAGGGCAGAGACCAAGTGACTCTACATCGAGACCACTTGCTTTGCCCATATACGGTCTTCCCTTCACCCCTTCAGCGTTCTCATCTTGCCGATGGCCATCACGGTTGTAGAACTTGTCCCCTTTGTGAGTAACGTAATCCAGGCGACCTGGTCGAGTCTTCGAAGGCGCACCCTTGTGTCCAGGGAGCGGTGCAGCCTTGCCGTCCTTCTTTGCCTTGCGTGTAGGAGCTCCCTTTCCCTGAGCGAACTCCGGATCGTTACCGGCCTTGACGACTTTCCAGCGCGCTGCTGCGCTCTGCATTGCTTGCTTCTGGTCGAAAGCCTTTCCTGCGGCTTCTGCGTCTTTACGCGCTTGCTTGAGAACCTGGGACACTAACCCAATGTAGTTGACTTCCTGTTTGGACATCTATATACTTAGTCGTGATAAAAGCCATAGACCGTAAAATTGACTCGCGGTTAAGGTTACTAACTGATACAACTATTCAAGATCAATGTTGCAACTATCAGAGCATCTATACCCATTGGACGAGGTGGTCATCAGTCTGATACAGAGTGTCATAAGTAGACGCACAGTGAAGGAATGCCTATACTGGCTACTCGAGCTGCACTCATCTGTGGACACAACAAGTGACAGCCTACTCTGTCTCTATCATCTCTTCTTCGCAGTCAGGAACCAAGGCCTCGATGGCTACATCCATAGGAAGCTGCGTAGCTTCGCGAGCACACCAACTGACATCACGCCACTGGCTGACATCGTGTGCGCTCTTCGTATAAGTAAGCCCTCACTAGATACGTACTTGATATGGCTTGCTGCGACTAGCGAGTCGCTACCAACCAGAGTGTTCAAAGCGCCTCCCACAACAGCACGCTTCGCAGGCCTCATTAGATCAATATGTCGGTCAGATCTTTCGAACGTGGGTGCATATTTGCGAGTTGCGGCCTCGTCTGCCCCTCCGTGTCGCATCATCGATGACCTGGTATCTCACTTCGGTATTCCAGTGCTGCAGACTTCGGAATGTAGCGAGCCTGATCTCATATACGCCTGTGCGATGGCAGCGTGTTCCTTTCCTCAAGGCCAATCAGCGAAAGCTCCAAGTAACTTCGCGAGGGCTCCTCCTCGGATGGTCGAAGAGATGGTGGGACATTTCAAGAGCGCACCACAAAGAGCGTGGTCGAAGCTAGCACACAGACGCCTATACCCGACGCATACAACTGTGCTTGGTCGCCCTCACGGAGGAACATACGCCCGATACGACGTTGAAGACCTCGCCTTGTCATGCTGGCACTCGTGGGAGTACTACTGCTACGATTCTCGATTGTGGAGACAGAGGTTCGAAAGATATGGCGGTATCAGGAATGAGTCTACGCGTTCGGTAGCCTTTCCGGACGACGATTTGCTTGAGGCGTTCTATGATAATGGCAACGCAATGGACTTCGACGAGCAACCTGCTGAAACGCAGTCAATGAGTCTGCATCCATTGGAAGTCATCGCAGAACCTTCTGACTGGTTCCAGAGGCAGATAGACGAGAGACTATGCGTACATCTAGCCGGCGTACGAATCTAAGCTCCGATAATTTTTATTCTTCAATCATTCTATAACGAGATGGAATACCACCCGACTGCAGCACAGAAGAAACAGGACCTCGCTTTGCGCGCTGCGTTAGACAAGTTCAGTGCAGCGTATTGTGCGGCTGAGACTCAGACCGTAGCTTGCTCGATGCCACACGGAGGAACGAGACGCGAAAGAACAACAGCATCAAGACGAAGGGCCGAAGAATCGGGAAGCGAAGCAGAAACCGAAGCGCCACGCGAGCAAGAGATGATCGATACTCCTAGCCACAGGCGGAACACCCGGAGACGAACATCAGCGCAGCCTACTATCAGAGAACAAGCTAGTGCGTTTTGTGATGATCCAGAGAACTATGGAGAGTACGAGACTATGGCGAAGTTGGTCCTCATCGGAGGGACAATCGGTGTCGCGGCAACCGGACTAGGCGGCGTGTTCGCTGCATATTCCAACACTCTTGTTGGTGTTCTTGGTCTTCCTAGCATCGCAAACGCGTGTGGAACAGGATCATACTTCCAGAACGAGCTCCTCTCTAAGGTCGTTCCAGGTGTGCAATCGTGTGTTCAAGTGACGGCTACACACGAACGTCTTGCTGCTACCGCGTGGGGGTCCTTGGTTACCCTCGGTGCTATGTTCAAGATTCCTCTTCCTGGTGAGCTTAGTACTGTTCCCGCTAGGGCTGTCGAGGCGATCGCCAGAGCGCTATGCCGCTACTACAAAGAGCGCGAGCTTGACCAAGAGATGCGCACAAGATTCGTGGAGCTTGCGAGCCAGATGGGACCAGGTGTGCGAGCGCAAGTCGACGAGGCGGCTCGCGTTGCGATGGGTGCCCAAGCTGAGCAGTTGGCTGAGACACATAGCGGTAGACGTAGCCCAAGACGCAGCGCATCACCAGTTGCTGAGATTGCGGCTTCCGTCCGTCGGTCGGCTACGCCCGAACACGCTGGTGGAAAACGCCGCACTCGTCGTATGCGCGCAAGAAAGCATTCGACTCGCAAGGGTAGAGGCAGGAAAACGGCTCGCCATCACAAAAAGAACGCCCGCAAGACACGTCGTCGTTAAATAAGCTACTGCTGGAATAATTAGTACGAAATACATTATTCCAACTACACTGATTCGTCGGTCCCCCCTTCAAATGCGTTCATGTCGATATCGATGTCACCTTGCCCAGTTAGGATTCTGCGCATCATCTCTCCACAACACATTGTGGGGTCTGCATAGTCACTGGGGATCACGCCTTTGCATCTGAAAACGGATGCTAAGGCAAATCGAAGCCAGTAACTTTTGCGCAACTCGCCATTCCTAATTTCCTGTACGAACATACGGTCTACTGCCGAAAACGCAGTGTTCAGGAAGAGAAGTGTATCAACTAGCTGACGCTTTCTAGTGAACAGCTCTTCGAGACGCTTACTCTTCGCCTCTGATGGGTGTGCCTTCAGATAACGCAACTCGTTTTTCGTGTTACGCAACAGCGTGACGATCTTGATTCTATAGTCATCAATCTTCTTGATTACAGCGAACACATTCGTGTTATACACAAGTGGGTACGCGTGCCTGACAGCGCTTGGTATCAGGAAATGATTTGTTTCCTTGATGTCAGATATCTTGTCTTCAACCTGGCCTATTAGTTCGCGCATCTGCTTACTCAACTCGCGTTCTGCTGACGTACGAGTCTTGCTAGCCTGTCGTACCTTCGCGGTAAGACGTCGCGTGTAGTCGTGATTTGCATCGTTGATATCCTCGTCACTACTTGACGAATGTACGCTACTGTTCAATACGTCCATCGCGTTCCTCTCTCTAGATAATTCTTGTGCTAGTGATGTCTTCGAGAGTGAGTTATCGCTGAATAGCAGCACCTGGCCTGAGCGGAACTCTAGCTGAGTTTGCAGCTTGTCGTACTGGTGTGCTGATATCTTATGTGCTTGGGTCTTGGCATCTAACTTCATGTAGTTGACTATTGAGAGAACGAAAGCTACGAAGGCTGACAATGACGCGAGTACGATTTGACCGTTGTCAGAGCACTGGAGTGGCGATTGGACGACTGATACGAGCGCGGATACGAAGATAGCCGGAAACATCAGGCAGTGTAGGTACCCAGATGTGTGCGTCTGTGCCTCCATATATATCACCTTATGACCCTTCACGTAGCTCGCAAGCACATCGAGTGCTGATGAGTAGCGGTGAACGATGTCTGGCTCGTAAAGGCCAGCAACGCGTTGCTGCACTGTGGCATAGCTCAGCTTTCTGAATCGCTTCCCAGAATCATGCATCCCGATCTCATAGCTTTCCGGCGTCCCACTTGACGTCTCTGTTCCATTATGTGAACCTGGACTCCCGATGTCAGATCCATCAAGATTCACGAAGTTATCTTTGATGTCGCGCGTAGATATCTCTAGGTTAAGGGAGTTCTGAGCATTGGCTCCTTGATGTTCTTCACCCTCTGACATTACTGCAACTATGCCATCCATCTTTATATCTATACGCGTATTCTTCACAATGATCAAAATCACCGCCTCTCCAGAAAAAATCGTACCACATACTATAATGGCTGGACAATCGAAGTCACAAAGTGCTGGACGACGCTCACGTCGTAGTTATTCTCACAAGAGACGCAGTGTTCCTTGGGCTGGCTGGGGAAAACTGGCACCTAAGGGACATCAGCGCACCGTTATGAAGCGCAACTGCGGGAAGAAGTGCTTCTTGGGGCCCAAGAAGAGCTTCCCTATCTGCGCCAAGGGGACTTGCAAGGTCAGCAAGAAGGGACTTTGGGCTGCGTACATCCGCGCTAAGGAATGGGGAAACAAGCGCAGCTCATATAAGGGTAAGGCTCGCCCCACCCACCGCAGATCTGTGTATACCCGTGTCGCTCGTGACGCCAAGAGGATGCTCGAGCGCCGAGGTTCTCATGTAGGCCGTGGTGGTAGCAGCTGCGGTACTACACACAAGAAGAAGGGTGGCATGAAGAAGTGTGCTAAGGGGTACACCCGCAAGCTCAAGGGACAGCGCCGCAATAGCCGCGGACGTATTGTGCGCCACGGCCACTACAGCCGCAAGTGCACTCGTAAACACTAAGCTAATAAAGTAGGTACTTACGCTAAGCAGTTTTCATAAGTATCTACACAACTAGTAGGATGGGAAGGAGGCGTTTCTTCATATTCAAAGACACTCATTTACCCGTACAAGGCTGGTTACAAGGTTGCTTCATATGCAACTCGATTACTGGGCAAACAGAGGACTACGTTACAAATCTTGGTGATATAGACACGCAGTACGTAGTGTATCTGTGTGGTTCTTGTAAGCAGCTGAAGGATTGTAATGGTCCACTACGCACCCTTTACGAGTCTCAGATTCTGGATTATATACTAGCGCATTCCAGTTGATCCAAATCCACCATCCGCACGCTTAGTCTCGCCAAGTTCGTCATCCAGCCCGACTTCCACAATATCAGCGAAGCAAATTCTCTCCAGAATCAGTTGAGCGATTCTTTCACCGTAAACAACTTGCACTGGTTTGTCACTGAGATTGAACACAACGATGCCCACGTTACCTCGATAGTCCGAGTCGACTACGCCGGCTCCAATATCAGTATGCTTCTTCCACGCGAAGCCTGAACGTGGTGCGATACGACCATAGCACCCATAAGGGACAGCAATTGCCAGGTCAGTCTTGATCATGGCCTTCGATTGCGCGGCGATTGTGCAGTCGTGTGCGGCATACAAATCATACCCTGCGGCCTCCTCTGACCCACGTGTTGGGATCATGGCATTCGGCGTTAGACGCTTCACTCGTAGAACAGGCATCTCGGACATGGTTACCCGTCATTGTAACCTTCTCTCTAAGTTACTTCATTGGTATGGGTTTGATCCGAACGCAGTTGCTGTTTGACAATTCATCCAGTCAGCCGGGAGCAGACCGTCTGCCTGTGCCTCCTCAGGAGTGAGATAAAACGATGCACAACTGCCAGCGTTGTTAAGGATCATCGGGAACGGCTGCTTACAAGGCGGTGTAGGTAGACAGTTATTAGCATAAAGCACAGTATCTGTGTATTCTCCTGCACTCATAGCTCCTGACTCAGCAGCTTTACTATACACAGACCGTGTCAACTTGCGTGTGCCGATGTAGTACGTTTCTGTGCATCCTTCAGTGCACTCCTTGATACCAGCATTATCTTTAGTGACTACACACGCAGCTGCAGCAACCTTAACTTTGTGCACGTAGCTGCTCTGCGAATGTTCCAACGGATTGAATGACTTGACCCATTTCACTGGACAGTCGCCATCAACAGTCTTCACTACCGGATTTGTTATCCTGGTCGCGATGTAGCCTGACGTTGTGAGTGTCGATCTTTGGTCGGCTTCTCCACAGGAGGCGCGGTTATTGCATAGAACTTCTCTCTTGTAAGTACCACAACACCCACCGTGGCCAACAGGCTCTGTCCCCTTGAAGATCGTACGTACAGTTGAGTTATGATTGGTCTGCCCGATATAGCCACCATTCTTCGCAGTTCCTTTTAGAGAGAACCCTCCTGCCGAGATCCCACGCTGATGTTTGTACTTTCTTGCCAACATAGTTTCACTGATATACGAGGTGATAATATGTTGTAGTCGTTTTCAAGCATTAGTTAGTTTTGCCGTACCCCTGTGAGCTATTCTGTGCACACGTCTTCTTCGCCAGACCAGTCGTCATGTACTCAGAAGATGATAACGGAGCTACATCTCGAGCATATGGTTCGAATACGTATTTCTTGCCTCCGATGTGATATGAGGCTGCGTCGCAATTTCCGGTGCAGTTCCAAATACCGTTTGTTGTCTTCAGACTGTAGCATCCTGCCATCTGTTGTGACACCAGTGTCTTCGTATGGCTGCCACTGCTATGATTCAGTGGAGATGTGTCCATATATACGGGTGCTGCGCACTTACTATCACAATCTGCGTTATAAACTGAGGTTGGATGTTGAACCCTAGAGAGAAAGAGTCCAGAAGACGTCATCGTGCCTTGTCCATTCGATGGGGTAGATGCACAACACTCATTGACAACCGAAACCTTATACGTGCCACAGCAACCACCATGGCCAACTGGCTCCGGACCGCGGAACGGTGTGTGGACACTTGAGTTAACGCTTGTCTTTCCCACATAGCTGCCTGTGCGGGTCGTGCCGGATGTGGAGAAGCCCGCTCTCCCCTGACTGATACCACGTTGGGCGTAATACTTCTTCCTCAGTGACATATACACTAGGAACGGAAATTAAATGTACAGGAAGTAGCGGTCCTTAGGGTCTTCCTCAGTAGCCCGCTTTACAAGATAATAGAGTTTAGTAGGTCGTAGTCTCTCGACATCGTCTCCTATTCCAAGCAGGCTCACAACATTCTTCGCGAGAGAATAATAACCAGTGCTTGGCGTGACGCTAGCCGGAAGTCTCGACACCGATGACAACTCTGGGGCCATATCCGGTGTGTGATCGAAAGGTTTCGTAATCTTTACTTCGCCAGAGACGATGTCATATGGCGCATCATCAACAATCAAGTAGCTTCCACTTTCCATTCTCCGAATGTTATTTGGACCGACGCTTATGTAGCCTTTTCCCTCAGACTCAGCTGCCTCAAGTTGGGCGCCTACATCTAGTGCTAGCCGTAGAGCTTCCTCGTAGTCGAGCGTCGCTGGTATTTTCTCACGTTTGTCATCTGTGGTGGCGCCGCTGCGCTCTAGTACCTCCACGAACAATGCTTCCATGCTTATATTGTACGTGATAGTTCTTTTCAAACTGTGTTGCATAAAAATTCTATGCACCGCTAGCGTGATGGCTTTGGGATTCGACTAGCTGAGCACTTCCAGAACCACGGCTCGTCGTAGACCACGTTGACTGGCAGGCCTGACTGGATCCTTTGTCTCACGAAGTCTGCCGTCTCGTTGTCAGGGCAGTGACTGAAGTGAATGAACGCGCGCTGGTACCCACCGTTGTCAGGACCATTATGGTGCTTGCTAACGATGTCGACTCGCTCCACGCACTTGCAGTGCATCACACGCTCGAACACATCGCGCACCGCTTGCTCAGTAACTCCAGGGAGTATACGAGGGATACATATACTGGGCATGAATGTTGATGTCGTCATACTGATACTCTGGATAGACGCCGCTTTAACCTAGTTCAATTTTTACCGGAATGTGGTTAAAGAGGGGTGCCATCCAGGATCCCGTAAGAGTGATTTGCGCTTTATCTGGACAAACATAGGGACACAAACAGGGTAGCTGTTGGGATAGATCCTTCACACCACGATATCTGGGTATTTCCGTTTTAAGTCAATTGCTATCGGAATGCTTATGTACAACCAGATACATTTTGCACAATTGGTTTAAAACGGGCTCTTGACGCCTAGTAAGCGGAAAAAGAACACATGAACTTCAACAGAGGCAAAACCACAGACAAAGGCAACTCTCGTTTCGGTGCCCTTATGAAGTCGGCACCGGGCGAAGATCGTGAAGTTAGTCCTCCAAGATCGAGGGACGAGTCGAATTATCGGAAAGAAGAACAAAGCATCTTTCGACCAAGACGTGGCGAGGAAAGACAAGCACGCGACTGGGATAACACACACAGACACAACGGATTCACGAGCCAGGAGCAGAAACCTAAGCCCGTACAACTCGATACCGAGAGCGAGGAGCAGTTCCCCTCACTGGGCGGCGCGACTCAGCGCACCAACACATCTGAGCCGGTACCTGAATCGGCGCCACAACCAGCGCCACAACAAGCTCCAGCCGGCAACACCTGGGCAGCACTAGCTGCGAAGCCTGTGAATGAATCTGGCACTGCGACAAAATATCGCACAGATGGATCTGGACGAAGGGTACCAATTGACGCACCAGAGACACTATATGAGCGCGAGGTCAGGCTACTCGCAGAGCGTAAGGCTGCGCAAGCCGCTGCTCGGCGTCGTCGGCAAGCGGCCATTGACGCGGGAGAGGAGTACTACTCGGAAAGCGATGACAACAGTGTGCACGAATATGTCGAGGAGGTCTATTCGTCTGGAGACGAACACTACGACGATGACGATGGATGGTGAGCGTTCAAGGTCGCCAATAGAAAGTAGAAAGAATGTCTAGATGGAAGAATTAGACCTAGATACAGAATGGGTTAGCGAACTTGCCGCGTGCGAAGCAGCATATGACGATTTCTATGAAGAGCAACAGCGTGTTATTGATTGTTACATACTCGCTGTTGACTCACATAACACATTATCACATATTTCGAAAACTAAGATCGATGTACAATCGGGTGTTGTCACCGGTGAGTCCATATCTGCAGTCTTCAGTAAAGTCCGCCTACCTACACAGCGACTAGAAGAAGTCGTATTGTTCAAGATAGCATCATCACCAGAAGATATACTATCGTTGAGTCTTAGTGATGATGTGACGCTGCACGCACCTGGTTGTGACATCGTAGTAGGTCAGTCGCCGAAAGGACTGCATTGTGTGAACGCGATATTTTTGCTAGGTCGAGAGCGCGATCGCGCCGACGGTACGAGACGAGTGCGTGTGACTTTTGCACGTAAGACGCGCCGCAAGCATTAGCCAAAACAGCTTAAAGCTGGTGGGGTATCAGATAATACCTCTTCAGAATGGCCGAAATCGTAGCGACACTCGATCGTTCCCTCCACACTGGTGAGAACGGACACCAACACCGTCCCTGGGGCGAGAAATCAGGTCCCGAGCAGGAGTTCGAGACCGAACTCTCGGACCTATATTTCCAGCTGGTCAGAGGACCGAAGTACCTTGGTCACACTCCTGAGCACCCAGCTGTCGTTGTGTATGGTCGCCTTGTTGACATGCACCATCTAGACTTGGTAAAGCGCCAGTACCTGCTGAGTCTTCTAGTCCAGACACGCGACCTCGCTGGTGGTAAGGGCGAGTACAGTCTGTTCTACAACATGCTGCGTGCTTGGTCAAAGCATTGGGACTCCTACCAGGACCAACTCCGACCGCTCCTGAAGCTGAACTTCACCACTGAGGGCACAGATTTTACACACCCATACGGATCCTGGAAGGACGCGAAGTACTATCTGCAGACCCACGGGAACGCTGACTCCGCAGCACTGGACCCTATCGCAGCCTACATCGTCGAGCTGATGGTCAACCAGATCATCGCTGACACTCGTGCGCCAGCAGACCAAGCCATCTCATTGGCTGGCAAATGGGCTCCGAGAGAGAGCGATCGGAAGTTCGGTTGGCAGGCAGGAGTCATGGCCGCGCGTCTTTCGACTGGACGAGGGAGCCTACGTACTTGGCGCCGCACCATCGCCTCCCTCAACAAGCGTCTTGGTACTGTCCAAGTGCTCCAGTGTGGTAAAAACTGGCATTCGATCGAGTTTCCCGGCTCCATCACTAGCATCACGCGCGCGCGCCAGCACAAGGCCTTCATGTGTGAGGGCAAGAACAGGTCCGCTGCAGATGAATCTGACCGCCAGGCTTGCAAAACCAACTACATCGACTACGTGACCAAGTGTGCAGCCGGGACTGAGAAGATGGTATCCAAGCGTCTCGACCTGGGTGAGATGGTTAAGACTGCGCTCAAGGCACTACCAGGAAGTTCGGATGCTGACGCCGTCAATGCGGCGTGGCGCGACCAGTCTGATGCGTCTACACCACTAGACGACTTCATTGTGATGTGCGACACATCGGGCTCGATGACTTGGGAGAACGCACCGTACCACAACGCCATCGGTATCGCGCTTCGCATCGCAGAACGTTCGTCACTAGGTCGTCGCGTGATGACCTTCGCTAGCCAACCGTCATGGATCGACCTGACGGAGGCCAAGGATCTCATCTCGATGGCAGCGTTGGTCGCAACTGGGCATCCTGGAACGTCGACGGACTTCTACGCTGGACTGAAGTTGATCGCTGATGCGTGTGCCGCTAACAAGATGCCAGTAGACAGAGTCGCGAAACTCTCCCTGGTGATCTTGTCTGACATGCAGATCAACGAAGCCGACCAGAAATTCGGAGGAATGGAGTCTGGCATTCGCGCGTATTTCAGAGACGCCGGGATCAAGGCGATGGGCGAGCCCTACGCTCCACCGACGATTGTCTACTGGAACATGCGCGCAACCCAAGGCATGCCTACTAAGTCGCACAATTCCGAAGGGACAGTGACCATCTCTGGCTATTCAGTTGATGTCATGGACTGCCTACTTGGTGGTGATGTGAATAGCCTTGCTACGCTCACTCCATGGAGGACAGTCGACCGCACATTGAGTGCGGAACGCTACAGCTGGTTCTGGAATGAATGGTGATGCGCACACATATAAGGATAACTGGGATAAAACAAGAACTACTCTATTATCAGCAATGAATGACGATAATGGAATTCAAATACAAACTTTGGCTGCTATGCTCACAATGATGTCGAGAGCCAGGGATGCTGTAATGAACGCGTCGATGTACGATACTGGCGGTGTCAAGCGCGTTGCCACAAATGATGTTCTTGATACACTCGAGCGACGATCGTATACAGGAGAGCCTGGGGAGATGTGCCCTATCACGTTCGAAGAACTCACTTCAGAGTCAACTGTTTCGACGCTACCGTGCGGACACACATTCAGTGCTGATGCTATTCACAAGTGGTTGAGTACTGAGAAGTCCGAATGTCCAGTATGCAGGGCCACGCTCGCATCACGAGAGGTGTCTACTGTGAACAACGTGCAACAGACGGAAATCGCCAGCGCGTATAGTTTGACTCCTATTCGAAACATATTGTCAGTGCACCCTTTCGGACCTGACAACACGCATCGTTTGGTCAACATTATATGCGAAGACGATGATGTAGCAGACGTTAGGTTCGCACTCAATTCCGTTTTAATACACTTGTCTACTTCTTACGACTGAAACACGCCAACAAGGCTGGTATGCACGACCGCGATGCGGCCACAACCACCTTGTTAACATTCAGATCGCCTTTGGCCGCGGCAGCCACTAGATCAATCGTATCGCTAACGCTACCACTGTCCAACGCAATAAGTAGGAACTCCCTATCCTCTCCCGTGGCAAGATCCTCGACCAAAGCCCTCACTAGTCGCAATGCGTAGTCTTTCTGCTCTTTTCCCTTGAGCGGCGTGTCCTCAACTGCCTCCATCACGAACTTGATTATGATTGCCAATGTGCTCTTCTTGACTCCTAGCTCCCGCGCTTTCTCCCTTAGCGCCTCAAGTACATCGTCCTTGGCCTCCAACAACGCTTCTTGTGCTGAATCAGCGATCTCTTCCACGATATCCTCGCCTGCTTCCTTCCAAATCTCTTTCATTACCGTGTCGGCGGCCTCCGAATCCATACTGTCGGCCGATTTCTCAATTACTTCCCCAATAGCTTCGCCAGCCGCACCGGCTGCCTTGTCAACAAGGTTCTCGATTGCCTTCTCGATTGCCTCCTCCGCTAGACTACCCACAGAAGGTTCTTTCTCTTCCGCGATAGGCTGAACAATGGCATCTGGGACCTCTACGATCACTGACTCATCCTCAATCGCTTCAGGCGTGATTGCCGCCTCTGGCTTGATCGCCGCTTCAGGCGTGATTGCCGCCTCTGGCTTGATCGCCGCCTCTGGCTTGATCGCCGCCTCTGGCTTGATCGCCGCCTCTGGCTTGATCGCCGCCTCTGGCTGAACAACCGCATCCTGTTTCACATCCTCGACAGCAGACGGATCACTCATTTCTACACAACCGACACAAAAAAAATGGTGTGATTTACCTTACCTTAGCGCGTGTCTCCCGAGTCCTGTGTGACGGCCCGCATCAGAGCGACGGCCGATGGCGGCGCATATGGCGATGTCATGTCCTGAGACGCCGAGTGGTCTATCTCGAAAGGGGTGGCATCATCCAATGCTGTGAGGTCGGACGGGTTGTACGATCGCTGTCGCGCCTGAGACGTCTGTCTTGCCACGATGAAGTTGCGGCCATTAGTGGATCTTAGACCTCGCAGCGCAACATATGTATCGTCACACAGTGTGCGCACAATTGCGTCTTCGCCATTCTGTGTGATCCATGCCTTCAACTCAGCCAGCCACTCCGTCAGTCGCCCCTCGAGCGTTGGGCCCTTGCGCCGCTTCGCTGGCGGCTCTGGTGGGTTAGGCGTACTGGCTTCGTTATCTTGTTCAGGCGGGAACGCCACGCTCCTAACCGGTGGCGCCATCGGATGAATGCCGAACCGGAACCGACTACGCGGTACCGCAGAGCGTCTTGCACGCATAGCCTCACGTGCCTCGCGCAAGAGTGATTGTGTAGTAGCCCTTAACTCGTATACGACCACCTCTCTGTCTACTACGCCGTTGTCAGGGATGATGCACGCTCGGTTTGTATCAGTTGTCTTGAGCTTCATAAAGCACCATTCCGGAGTGCCTAGCCTGTTCATTCGCTGGTATGTTATCGAGGTCACGTGGACGCTCACTTCGATTCCGCTTCCATCTGCTTTCCAAAGCCACGTACGCTGGACCTGGTCCGCCATCCTGCCTACATCTATTCCTGTAACCCATTCATCTGTCTCACCGTTGTGTAGGAGTGCGCCATTGATCTCGAGTCGAATCTCACGGTGCGCTTCGAAAGTGAACCCGTGTGCGATCTCTCCATAGACCGCTCCTGCACCTTCGCTGCTCTCCACACAATGGTACTCAGCGTTGTCGACACTAGCTAGCGTCTCGAGTAGATCTGAGTCGTGGTCGATTCCATAGCCCACCAGTGCTGAAGCCACTCCCAGCGAGCCCTCGCGCCCATTCAGCTGTTTGATATACGCAGCTAGCTGTTCCTTGAGTGCTTGCGGCTCGCTGCATCCTACTGTGACCTCTCCATCTGTGAGCATCGCAACACATACGCGCGCATTCGGGATTGTTGGCATATCGGCTGCAGCTGAGATCGCGCTCGATATATCAGTCATGCCCTGTGATCGGAGGGCCTGCACGATCAGGACTGCACGCTCGAAGTCGTCATCTGAACTCAGGTCGAATGATTCCGCGTGTGTCTGTCCAGTTCCGCTGAACGTCACCACATCTGCCACGTGCTTCGGTCCATCACGTCCAGTTGATTGTTTGTATAAGTATTCGAACAGCTTCACCAGAGTAGTCTTCACGTTCTCGAGCCGCGTCTTCGATGATCTCCCGTCCTGATCGTCCATCGATCCAGACACATCGACGATCAACTTCCAGTGATATGCTGGTAACTGAGGCCCAGTTACTCTCTTACCTGTCAGGCGTACGATGCCCATCTGAGGACCGTCTGCCTCGGCTGCGGTTGTCTTCGCTTTCAGTGTGATGTTCATTTCTCTTCTTGTAGATGATCGCTTTCAGTGTTTTACATAATGATGACCGTAAAACGCTGAATCAATTTTCGGACCTAATCGGACTCATACTGAGGACCCGTCGGAAGCGTCTCCGCGGCTGCGGTGTAGTCTTCTAATCGCGCTACTACGTACTCTGACGCATCGAAGTAATTCTTGAACTTAGTGCAGTATGCCACATTTGAGTTCGGCACCGGGATCACTACCTCAATAGCACTTTCTGAAGCGAATACCTTGAACTCGTCGCACATCTTGACCGGGTTGATGTATGTCACACCTGCGTCGTAGTTCTCTACCATCTTCCATCCCTTGCTATTGAATGCCTCCGCAAGTTGCAGAAACCCCTTATTCACTGGGCATGGAGGCTGCCCGCGTCCTGGGCTTGATCGTGATCCGCTGTCCATCTTACACTATACCATTTCTGCCTGAGACTTTAAGCGTTTTTTCTAGCGACATAGTAGTAATGAAGCTAGCCGTACCCATCATAAAGCACTTCCGTAGCACAACTATATCCAAGGCGTTCATCATTAACGCAGTTGTATACGCCGCCATCGCAACATTAATCGTGGAGATGCGTGTCCAATTGGGAGACTCCACTAGTGGCATCTACACCTACGTAAATAACAACTTCTTTGTTGGTGGGAAGACCGAACTGACTATTGCCCAAAAAATGCGTGTTACCTTCATCGTCGGGATGTTAGCGTCTCTCCTGGTGTACAACTTTCTCTATGTGGTTTTTGAGTTTGGCGGCGGTATGCTCGCACCATCGGGAAGAATGACCTACTTCTGAACATAAGTTGTCCAGAAAATTGAAACTCGTTGTTACATACATACACTATGCATCCTCAGCAAAACATTTGCGAAACTAACTCAACCAATCCGACTTCAAAAGCAATCCCTAGAACAACAATGGCTTCCTTCATGCAATTCGAACCAGAGATGTCAATCTACATCCCTCGTTGCGACACCAGATCCCTCCCAAAGCGTGGTCGTGGGGAGACCGATGAGTCCTACGAGAGCCGCGTGAGCAACTACATCGCGTCCAAGTTCAACATGTACTACGGCGATGTCACCCGCGTCGATCTCCTCGCCAAGATGACCCCCGACAACTACACCTACTACGTCGCGTTCCTCCACATCAGCTGGTACGACAGACCAGAGGCCAGGCAGCTCCAGGCGGACATCCTCGACCCGATCACCCCCGCCAAGCTCTACTACGGCAACGGCCGCTGGTTCTGGCACCTCAACAAGAACTCCAGCCCGCTCACTGCCGAAGAGGCTGCCCTGCACAAGCGCATCTACAACCTCGAGCGTGACCTCCTCAAGGTAACCGGCGACCGCGACGCCGCCCACGTCCTCCTCCTCAAGGAGGCCGCGCCTGATCGCTGGCATGCCCTCCGCGAGTACGCCGCCAGTCACAGCCCACGTGATCTCGACGGAGCAATGCGCGCGAACGTCCAGGCATTCATCCCAACCGAGTTCCTCGCGCCGCTGCGTATCGAGGCACCGCCGTCCACTCCCGTCGTCGCCCGCTCCTACGCGTCGGCATCCCCGTTCTTCACACCCCCAACAAGTGGCATCCCGCTCCACCCTCCGCAGCTCCGTCGCTCCACCAGCGTACATGCGCGATCCTTGATTCACGATCTCGAGGACGGTGAGATTGACTCGCCTCCCGCCCTCACTCGCGCGCGGGCTACTGGGCATTCCAGTGTGATCCCAGCTGTACAGCGGCTGTTCGACGCGCAGCGCCAGTACGAGGAACAGTGCTCCAGGCGTGCCGAAGAGCGTGCGGCAGCACAGCCAGACGACGCACCACTCCATATGCCCGCCTCGGGTACGGTGTGCCCTGGATGCCTCACGAACCAGCCAGGGCAGATGGCACATATGGGACCTAGTGGATGCTTGGGCGACGAGGCAGCGTGGGACTCACCAACCGACGAGGAAGAGAACGACAGCATCTCCTAAGCCAGCTCGCTAAAACAACGAAGGTAAGTAACACAAAAAAACACAAAAAAAAACAAAAACGAGAAGGGCTTCGGCCCATTTCTTTTCGTATTGACGGCACGAACACATCAATATGAAAGATCCTTATCACTTCCGCCTCGTACGGCGCGCTTTTGTTCGCTTGCGGCCACGACGGCAGTTACTACGCGCGCGTCCTCGTCCGCCAATGCGAGTCGCGACATACACTGGAACCACAGCCAACTGTCTCACCGCAGCTAACGGCCCTTGCTGGGCAATGCTAGGTCGCTGCGCGGGTATATAGGCTGATAGTATCGCACGAATTGCATCTGGTTCAATACCGCCTGGACCAGCTCCTTCTCTGAAAAGGTATAAGTACGCACGTGCAGCGGGTTCAGATAGCTCTGGATCTCGCGACATCAGCAGTGGCACGAAGCAACATACGAACCCCCAAAGGTCCACGTTCTCGAAGTATAGCTCTTTGAGCTCCTCGATCGCGGCTTGCCTGCCGCTTGATGCCTCTGTTGACTGGTACATCCTAGACAATTCGTTGTAGTATTGACCTATGACACTGAATATAGACTCAAATGTTACTCTCTCTCCACCAGTTGCGCGGAGAGCATTCGCAATGACCTTCACTGTGAATTTGATGTGCTGTAAGAACGATGGTGCATCAGGTGGGAGATCCTTCGTCGCGAGATCCTTCACCATTCGCGGCGTAATCATAATGGGTCTTCCATCATGCAGCAATCCAGCGATATACAAAGTGGCTAATGGGTTGTTCCACTGCTGTGATTCCCAACTATAGTCGTTCTGTGTCTTAGCAGTTCTCATCAGTCCCCAGTCAATCATCATTACGTCGCTACCATCTGGACTACATAAGACATTCTCACTCTTTAGGTCGCAATGCCAAAGTCCAGCCTCATTCATCGGCACGATGGCTGCTGCCAGCATCTCGAGCATAGACCTAGTAGCAGTGGCTACAACCGTTTTGCTCGCAGCTCCGGCGACTACATCGTTAAACGTGGTGTAGAGATCGGGCCCTCCATACCTAGACTGTAGTATCGAGAAATCGGCAGGCTTGGCCGCAGCGTCCTGGATCGCTCGACACTTCACACTCTTCTGCCTTCTCCCAGACACTGGCTCTGTGAAGTCGGCCAACTCATTGGCACCAATCGAACCTGGTATATACCCACATTTGTGCCCAGGCACACCGAAGAACTTGATTGGTAGCCCAGCACTTCCTACTATGCGTCTTACGTCCTCTGACTCCTTCATCTCATCATCTGCCGCTTCAGTGGTCATCAATTTGCTAATGTATGCATTGTCGCCTGCGTACTGCGGATCACCATCACAGGCAATAGCCGGATGGAAGACGCACCCATATCCGCCTTCCGCAATTGCCGCGCCACCCTTCTCAGTGTTAGCTTGCTTTCTTGACGCGTGGGATTTCCTTCTACGCTTTTGGCTGCCTTGCCCGTTTCTTGTTCTGGTCTTTGATGGCATCTACTCTATAGTTAGCTTTTATTGTCTTCGCCTAGTGGGTCGTCTCTTCTTGCCACGCGTCTTCCTTCCACGCACCATCTTTCCACGTGTCTTTTTCCCACGCACCTTCTTTCCGCGCAGCTTCTTTCCGCGCAGCTTCTTTCCACCTCGTCCGCCTCCAGGTCCCTCCTCCATAGGTTCGCCGTGTAGCATGTATCTACCTAACACCGCAGTTAAAATATCAGGATTGATACCTGCTGGGCTCGCACCTCCTGGTATTACCACATCCCCTTGGCCCACCTCGGTAGCGAACATGTATATAAATGCTTCTGCTGCTGGCCTAGAGATATTCGGATCCTGACTGTAGATCAGAGGTAGGAAAGAACATACGAACCCCCACTTATCCACGTTCTCGAAAAACCAAACCTTCAGCCGTATAACGTCCGGAGCCGTGATCCCAGCTGTTGGTGCTTGGTCACCATTTAGAACTGCCAAGGCTGCATTCTGGTAACGATCGATAACTTGAAATACGTTATCTGGTTCGCTAGGCAGGCCTAATACCCACAGGGCCCTCTGGATGGTAGCCATAGTGTGTTGCAAGTGGACGTCGTAATTGCCTTGACCAGTCATGATCGTTATTACGTCGTCTTTTGTCAGTATGTATGGCCTGCCAGCCTCCTCTATTCCCTTTATCATCGTCCCTGCAAATGGGGCATTCCACATGAAGTGCCAATCAAGTGGACGAGGACCAGCCAAATCTGTACGTGTCTTCATCATCCCCCAGTCTATCATTGTGACACCTCCAGTATCTGCGTGGACGAGGATGTTGTATGACTTCAAGTCGCAATGCCATACACCATAATGATTCATCGGTAGTATAGCCTCTCGGAGCATATCCAGCATATTTGCTGTCACAAGCGATAGTCCGTCAGGACTCTGTGTACCATCGA
>Ga0222714_10000576_pt1 | contig 42089 bp, 36 predicted proteins | sample C33_3DmetaG_FD_165048 | JGI IMG/M metagenome (GOLD analysis project Ga0222714, IMG submission 165048) | Estuarine water microbial communities from San Francisco Bay, California, United States - C33_3D | ecosystem: Environmental > Aquatic > Marine > Unclassified | place: USA: California...
GGCCAATCTCGCCCCCGGAATCACCCATGAACAGGCCGAGAAAATTATGGCTGAGGAAGTGGAACGCTTGAAAAAGGAGGGCGTTACGGTCGAGGAAGTTTCCTCCGCCGTCAGCAAAAAACTTGCCGACATTGCCTATGGCCGCGACGGCACCTACGCCATCGCCCAGAACCTGGTTGAGGACATCGCTGCCGGTGACTGGACGCTCTTCTATAGTATTGAAGATTCCTACCGGAAGGTCACGGCCGAGGACGTGCTACGGGTCGCCAACCGTTACCTCAACGAAGATCAGAGTGTAGTCGGTTGGTTCATCCCCTTGATCCCGGCCGAACCCACCAACTAATCCAAACCCGAAATAATTCTTACCATGAAAATCATGCGCATTCTCGCTCTCTTCGCCACCGCGGGTCTCTGCCTCGCGGGTGCCGGCATTGCCGAAAATATCGTCCGCAATGACATCGACGGCATTGATCTGCTGGTCCTGAAAACCGGCGCCAGAAATGTCGTCACCCTCAAGGGCTCCCTCCCCGTGGGTAAAGCCGCTTCCCCTGAGTCCAATCCCGCTCTGGCCAATCTGACTGGCAGCATGCTCGACAAGGGCACGACCACTCATGACAAATTCGCCATTGCCGGTCTGCTGGACAGCGTCGGTGCCACCTTGGGATTCGGCGTCGGCAATGAAACGCTGGGGATCAATGGCAAGTGCCTGGCCAAAGACGTGCCGTTGGTCATTTCCCTGATCGCCGAACAGCTACGCTTTCCGGCGATGGACGAGGCCGAATTCACCAAGGTGAAGAAGCAGTATATTGCCGCACTCAAGCAAAGCCTCGACGATACCAACCAACAGGCGGCGGATAACTTTTCCCGCGCCATTTACCCACTGGGTCACCCCAATCGTAAAACTCCCACGGATGAAATCATCGCCGCCGTCGAGCGGACCACTCTTGATGAGGTCAAAGCCTTCCACGCCGAATACTACGGCCCCGCTTACCTGACTCTCATTTTGGTGGGGGATGTGGATGCAGCCCAGATTAAATCCGAAGTAACCAAATCGTTTGCCGGCTGGACTGGTGGCAAGGAACCTGAAATCCCCGCCGTCGTGGGTGGCCAACTGGATGCTCCGCGCGATCAAGTCGTATTCATGGCCGATAAGACGAATGTCTCGATTTTGTGGGGCCAAGCCACCGGGCTGCGTTACAGCGATGAAGATACCCTCGCCCTGCGGCTCGGCACCGATGTATTGGGCGGCGGCTTCACCGCTCGACTGATGAGCAATGTCCGCGACAAGGAAGGTCTGACCTATGGCATCTACGGCTACATGACCAACGACAACATGCGCGATGGTGAATGGCGCATCTGGGCGAATTTCGCGCCCAACTTGCTCGACAAGGGTATCGAGTCCACCAAGCGCCAACTCGTCAAATGGCACGATCAAGGGATCACGGCCGATGAATTCACGAAGAAAAAATCCGAGTTCATCGGTTCCTACAAAGTCGGCCTCTCCACCAGCAATGGGATGGCCACCAGTATTCAGAACACGCTGCAACGCGGCTATGAACTGGATCGCATGGACGATTATCCCGCTGCCGTCGAGGCCCTCACGCTCGATCAGGTCAACGGTGCGATCAAAGAGCACCTCGATCCGGATAAGATGGTCATCGTCAAGGCCGGCACGGTGACCGAGGTCTCGACCAAGTAAGGCTACTCCCTAAGGACGAGGCCAGAGACCCCGCCCACTATTCCCGTTCAAACCCGCCGATTCGTCGGCGGGTTTTTTATGTCCGTTTGCGCGGGCACAAAAAAAACCGAGGTGAAGGACTGCTCCTTCACCCCGGCGTAGTTTTCTGTATTAAGCGGCCTGACCGAGTTTTTGCACCCGGCGAGCCAGCGGCAACCAGACTGTGCGGCGAATCACCTCAGGGAGGCGAACGACCGCCTGTGTCCAGTTGCGGTTATCGTCAGTCTGTCGGGTCACTGCGGTGGAATGCACTTCCTTCGCGAGAGTCGGATAGCTTTCACCTTTCGAGTTATCTTCATACTCGTAGGACGAAAACATCGTTCCCCCGGAACTGAAACCACCGGGTAGCACGACAAACATGGTCTTGGTCTTTTTATTCATGATCAGACGGAGGGTTCGGGGATTTGAAAAACCAAACCCTCCCAGCCGACCACAAACGGAGAAAGAACGAGGGACGCGTAACGTGATAAATTTGTCCCGGGCGTCAAGCGGATGTTCCAAGATTGATCGATTGCCGGGTTCATAAAAAACGGGGCAGAGGTGAAAACACCCCTGCCCCGCCGTAGTTTTCTTAACGATTACTCAACCAGAGCCTTGCTCGATTGCCGTGATATCTGGGGCAGGAAATGCCGCCAAAACCCCGGCAGCCGATTGGCTTTCCGTGGGCAATCATCACTCGTATTATGCTGTTGCCGCGTGGCTGGCTTGGTGGAACGCAGCAGGTAATTGGCGGCCCGGCGTGAGGGATCTTCCGATCCATCCCACGACAAACTGCCCAAACTGCTTCCATAGACCGGCATGGCGGTAACAGACTGTCTGGTTGGTTGGTTCATGATCAGATGGAGGGCTGACGGTTGACCCACCAAACCTCCTGCCTGATCACAAACCGAATAAAGAACTTCCTGCAAAGGAGCCCATGGGACCCGGGCCGTCAACAGCGTGTTCCGTTCCATTGTCGTTACGGAGTGTTTGGTGCTCCCTTCGGGTCGCTGCAAACTGTGACGACTGAAGCCAATCCGCATAGTCCGGCAAAAGCTTAAGTTTTTTAGCCATTACCGGGCAGTCATTTGCAGACTATTTTTTTCGTTCGGTGAACTACCGGACGCTTAGCCGTTCTGTTGTGTGGAGTAGAAACCCGAAACCGAAAATAAAAAATGAAAAACCAAACCATCCCCAAACTGTTGATCGCAACCATGGCTGCCCTCTCGGCAACCGCGTTTACTTCCGCCCAAGTCAGTGGCAGTCTGGATTCTGTTACTTCGGCCACATCGTCAGTCAATGCGGCCGGCCAAGCGAGTCAGGCGGCACAGAATGCCTCCGCGGCTTCCGCTAATGCGGCGCAATCCGCCAATGCTGCGGCCAATGTGGCGGCTACGGCGGCCAACCAAGCGGCGCAAGTTGCCACCCAAGCGGCGCAAGACAGCGCGGCGGTTGCCGCAGCCACGGCGGCCAATGCCCAAGGTCAGGCCGCTGCCGCCGCCCACAATGCCAGCGAGACGGCGAAGGCCGCGACGGTAAATGCCGGCATGGGCGTGGACACCGCTGCGGCCGTGCAAGCGTCCCAATCCACGAAAAACGTTAGTGCCAACGTAGCTGGCAACGGCCGCGCTGCAGGTTCAGCTGCACTCGGCAACAACACGATGGACTTGAACCAAAGCGCCGGTTTCGCCGCCTCGGTGAACAGCGCCGAGACGATGACGGCCATTCGCAATACCACGGCGGCCACCCGGGCTGAAGTCATCGCCCGAGTCAACCAGAGCCGGGCAACCATCTCCGCAAAGATTAATGATGCCCGGGCCACGGCAGCCTCCGCCCGCGGCACCGCCCGGGCTGAAATCAGCCGGACTATGGGTAAAGTGAAGAGTGCCGAAGCGAAACTGGATGCCTCGATCAGTGCGATGGAAAAGGCCCAGGCCGATGAGGTTGCCGATACGCGCGACGATCTGGAATCCAGTTACACAGCCTATGTAGATGCTGCGGCCGAAGCCAATGCCGCCGCCGCCGCATCGGCTGAATCCAGCGAATAATAGTCGTGTAGTTTGAATCGGGTTTTCGCACGTGCGGAACCCCGATTTTTTCGCCCGGCGTAATGCCATCACCCTTTCTGACCAACCAATGAAAATCTCACTGATAAAACTTGGCACCGCTGTGCTCGTCAGCGCTTTTGCCATCACGGGCTTCGCTCAAACCACCAATCAGCCACCTGAACCCTTGTTGTGGAACCTTGAAGTCGGACTCAATTACGTGACCGGCGACTATGGTCTCCCCGAGGACACGGACGTATGGGTGCAAACCACCACAATCCACTACGAACAGGACGCCTGGCATTTCCAAGCCACCGCACCACTCATCTCCATCAGCGGCCCGGCCTCGGTCGTCGGCAATGTCGGTCGCGCCAATACCTCGACCAAGCGGGGCTTGGGCGATGTCACGCTCGGTGCTAGCTACAAGTTGACCGATGCCGCCACCGGGGCGTCGGATTTCGATTTTGGTGCGCGGGTCAAACTGCCCACTGCCAAAGAAAACGACGGATTGGGCACCGGTGAAGTGGACACCTATTTCGAGGTCAACTACCACCATACCTTCGGCACGATCACTCCCTTCGCCACCCTCGGCTACCGGTTCCTTGGCCGCAGCCCGGCCTACCCGCTTGAAGATGGTTTCTACACCACGGTGGGTGTCGCCGCCCCGCTGGCGGATCGGACCACCGGTGGTCTCGCCTATACCTGGCGTGAACGCATCGTGACCAATGCCGATGACGCCTCGGAGCTGATGGCCTTCATTTCCCATCAATTAAACAACCGATGGAAATTGCAGGGTTATGTGCTGACCGGGTTCAACGACGCCAGTCCCAAATTCGGGCTTGGTGCATTGGTCGGTTACAAATTCTGATCGCTACAAATCGACTCAAATCCTCGGTGCACCCTGAGTGTCCGGGGATTTTTTGTGCCCTGAATATCTGGATCGCAATCACTTCTCTATCTTCCGCAACGCCTTGTTGATGCGTTCAAGATCGCACCGCGCGGCATCATAATCGGGACCCAACCACTGCAGCCATTCGCGACCCAAGTCGGTTTCCGGCTCCTTGATGCAAGCCAGCATGTCGTGGAAGGCCTCGATTCCGCCACAATCCTCGGGCGGTCCGCCCCGCTCACCGGCCAGACACTGCGGATAAAACTGCGCCTTCACCACTGTCAGGACTTTCTCAACTTTGATCTCAACCTGCCAGCCTTCGCCAAAGTGATACTCATAGATGAAGCGACCCCGGTGCTCCAGATCCAGATCGGCCAAAGGCACATCACGGTCATCTTCAATGATGCCCTCTTCGCGACGCACCGGATTTCCCAAACGCAGGTCATCGAGGACAAAGGCGTGGGTTTGGTAATCAAACCAGTCAAACGCGACCTGAATAGTGTCATGCAACTTGGATAACCACATCGACTCGCGCACCAGCACCCGCCGCCAGATGCGTGGCTCGGTCCCGGCTACATCCAGCCGCAAGGCGAACACCTTTTCCGGCGCCTTCTTCTTGGCCGAACCTACGCCATCGAGCAGCGATATCATGCCGGCAATTCAACGCGTCGCCCCGATAGGTGCAAGAGCGACACGAATGGCCTGAAGGAATAATGACTTCAAACCGCAGTAGAGCTGAATGTCAGAACCGATAGGAAACCGTAATCCCGATCTGCCGCGGATCCGCAATGTCTTCGTAGCGGGTCTCCACATAGTTCGGGTCCTCGTTACCGAAGAAGAACACGCGCTTGTCGTAGCGCTCATCGAAAAGGTTTTTTGCCCAGAGGGTCAGGGTCCAGCGTTCCCACGCATAACCGAGGCTTGCGTTGACGACTTGGAAGGCCCGGCGCGCTTCGTTCTGGTTGTTGGAATCGAACTGCCGGCCACGACCACTCAGATCAGTGCTGGCAAAGAACCCGCGGGCTGCGCCATAACGCGTGCCAATCGTATAACCGTAACGAGGCGTGTTCGCGAGTTCGCGGCCACCACCGGTATTGCCGTTACTCAGGGTGAATGGCTCCAGTTCCGAACGCATCAACCCCAGCGAACTTCGCAGCGACCATTTCGGGGTAAGCGCAAACGCTGCCGAAGCTTCGAGTCCGTAAACGTGCGATGCCTCACCGTTGTCCGTGAAGAACCGGTAGCTGCCACCAAAGCCCGCCGAATCGCGCACCTGGGTATCTTCCCGTTGCAGGTAGAAGCCCGTGACCTCGCCCGTGAGTCGGCGGTCGATCCAGTTGCCGCGCAAACCGGCTTCGAAATTCCAGAGCGTCTCCGTGTCGTAGGTCAACGGATCGGTCGCCGGGTTGATGCGCGCATCGATGTTGATGCCGCCGGCCTTGTAACCGCGCGTGAGGGAAACAAACGCGAGTTCATGCTCACTCAGATCGTGCTCCAGCGTGAACTTGCCACCGATCAACGTGTCGTCGAACTGCGGGGTCAGCGTCCCGATGGGGTCGTAGGTGCCGGGGCCTTTGCGAAACTTGCGACTGAGGCCGTCGCCTTCCATTTTAATCTGTTCGCCACGCAGGCCCACGATCAGCCGGGCGCTGGCGCCGAGATCGAAACCCACTTGCCCGAACAAGGCGGTATTCTTCGCGTGATAGGTCGTCTTGAGACTGCGCAGCGTCCACGGGTCCTCGTTGGTGTAGCGCGAGACCTCATCGGTCGCGTTATAAAATGCTCCCAGCGTCCAGCGCTTGAGTCCCGATCCGGTATCGCGTGACTTTTCAGAGTCCAAACGCAGCTCCTGATTCACGACCCACCGCGTGCGGTTCAAATCACTGAAGCCCATGTAGGACGCCGCGGTCCAGTCGTCATCGTAGGCATAGCGGGAGCGACTGCGCGCACCACTTGTGACGGTGCTCAAGCGCAACTCATCCCAGCCGTTGAACGTGCCGCGCAGGCTGCCGGCCAGAGTGGCCTGTTCATCGCGCCCTGGTTGATCGCTGTAGGTTTTCTCGCCGTTGTTATCGAGGGCGTATTCGTCAAAGCCGTTGTCAAAATCAGCCGAAACCACCGCGACCTGCCATTGCCAGAGCGCGTTGGGATTCCACGTCAACCGCAGTCTCGAAGTGAATTCGTCACGGTCATTCGTGGCGCTATTCACCATTTCATTGTGACGGAATCCGTCGCTATTGCTCTGCTGCAGGGCGAGCCGCACCATCAATTGCTCCGGGTTGGCCTTCACCAACGGGCCGCCGACGGCAAAACCCACACTGCGCAACGCATCATCCCCGACCGTGGCCTCGCTCTGACCAGTCCAGTAGGACGTCGGTGCATTGGAGACCAACCGCACCACGCCGCCCGCCGCATTGGCACCAAAGGCTCCCGCCTGCGGCCCACGCAACACCTCGACCTGTTGCAGATCAAAAGTGGTTCCCACCGAACTGAGACCGGTGAGATCAAGATCGTCCAAAACAAACCGCACGGCGGAGTCCGGGGTCTCGCCTTCATATTGGGAGTTTTCACCAATTCCGCGGATTTGCAGATAACGCGGTCGCGAAGTCGCGCCAGTCCAAGTGAGATTGGGCAGTTGATCCACCAGATCGCCGAAATGCCGGATCTGACGCTCGCGCAGCGCCGCGTCGTCCACCACGGTCACGCTCGCCGCGATGCGGTCGAGCGGTGAGGCCCAGAGATCGGCGGTCACGCGCACTACCTCAAGCGTGACTGGATCGGGCACCGTGGTTTGCGCGCGGCCACACAAGGCGGTCGCACCGAGCGCAGTAAAGAGGAGGATTTTTGTAGGGAGTTGCATTAGTTGAAATGCCCAACCCAAACGAACTCCCGAGTCAGGGGCGCCGGGCGCCCCAAGGCGCGCTATGCGGCGCCTGCTGTTTCCTTCGTCGGCATGATCCGTTCAGGTTCGAAGGGTCCGGCGGCCGAGTCGTGCCACCATCTCAGTCCTCCGCGGAGGACACCCCTACAGGCAAGAGGCACACAATTCCGATCTGCCGGACGTGCAACAAAAACTTCTGTCCTAAACGCAATCAGTAGCCCACGGCCGCATTGGTGCGGCGGGGGTCGGCGTATCCGGTATAGCTGCCGTCGGTGTTGAGCTCGATGACATTGATCCCGCCGAAATGACGTCCGGTGCCCGCGGCTTCCGGCAGCTCCACTTGCCAACCAAGGGCCTTCAAATCTGTCACCACCGTATCGGGCAAGGTCCGCTCCGCTTCAATTGTCGCTTCACCGTTCCAACCTTGGCCACCGGTCAAATGAATGCGGGTATCGCCAATGGCATCAGCCATGGGTCGGTGCAGCACCAACCGATCAATCAACGCTTGGAAAATGGCGGTGGGAATGCGCGATGCACCGGGGATACCAATTGCAAAGAGCGGCCGGTCACCTTGAAACACCAGCGTCGGTGAAATGGTGGAGCGGGGTCGTTTGCCCGGCGCAATCGCGTTGACACTCTTCGGGTCAAAATAGGCGAAGTTGCTCATCGTGTTGTTGAGCACGATGCCGGTGCCGGGTGCAGCCACCCCAGCGCCAAAGTGCAGACTCAACGATTGGGTCGCGCACACGATGTTACCGTGAGCATCCGCCACCGCGAAATGGGTGGTCGCGGCCATGGCATCGTCCGTAAACGAATCATCAAACCACATGGCCACTTCCTGTTCGGGCTCGGTCGGGGCATTGCTGCGCACCTTTTCCCGCAGATCGCTGATCGAGTCGGGGGCGATCATTTTTTCAAAATTGAACCGCGCCTGCTCCACATCAGCGATGCCGCTTTGCACCAACGGTATAACCTGCCGCCATACGCGGCCAATCTGATCAAGGTTGGTCGACGTGCGTAAAGGACCGCCGGCAAAATCTTCCTCTTCGAGCACCTTGAGCATGGTCAGAATCAACGCCGGGCCGCTCGCCGGTGGCGGGGCAGCGACGACGTGATAGTCGTGGAAGTCCACGGCGATTGGTTCGGTCAACCGTGCTTCATATGCGGCGAGATCCGCGAGGGTCAGCACACCGCCGCCTGCAATGGAAGCCTTGACCAAGGCTTCCGCCACCGGACCGCGGTAAAAGCCATCCCGGCCATGCTCAGCCACCAATTCGAGGGAATGCGCCAGATCGGGATTCGCCAGCTTGGTGCCGATTTTCGGCAACTGACCGCCAGGCAAGTAGAGCCGCGCAATTTCTGCATCGCCCCGACGCAGTTTCTTTTCCTGTTCGGCAAAGAACAAATAAGTCTTGGGCAAAATCTCAAAACCATCGCGAGCCAAGACAACGGCCGGGGCCACGTCATCCGCCCACGGCCGGCTGCCCCAAGTCTGATGCGCCAACCAGAGTCCCGCCGCCAAACCTGGCACGCAGACCGCACCATATCCATAACTGTGATCTCCCTTGGGACGCAGTTGGTAAGCCTCCACATCCAGTGCCCCCGCCGCGTCCATCGCATCGATGACGTAGGTGCGCCCGGAAGCGGCCTCGTAGTAAAGCAACATCAGCTTGCCGCCGAGTCCGGAGCCGTAGGGCTCGGCCACATTCAACGCCAGTGAAACGGAGATGGCCGCATCAATGGCATTCCCTCCGGCTTGCAAAGTCTGCAAACCCGCCGCCGCCGCTTGGGGATGTCCGGCCACGACCATCCCATGCCGGCCAATTACCGGCGAAACTTCCACCGGCACGGCACCATGCAAGATGGCGACGGCCAGAGAACCAAAAGCTAGAAACCAGCGGATTGAGTGCATCATGACAAAACAGGCGGATCCGTTAAGATCCGCCTGGGTTTCAATTGTTCACCGGGATAGGTTAGAACTTAAACGAAGCCTCGACGTAAGTCATCCGGCCACGGGGATCGGAGTAATCCGAATTGTAACCGCTGGAGCTCGCGGGGTAGAACGGAGGATTCTCGTCGAACACATTGTTCATACCCACTCGCAGACGCAGGCCCTTGAGGGAACCTTCGCTGAAGGCATAGCCAACACTGGCGTTGGTGACCCAGTATGCCTCCACGGCGCGACGCTGACCGGCGGCCGAGTAGGTGGTGGAGGCCAAATAATCATCGGTGACGCGCTCGGAAACCGAGGCGGACCAACCCTTCAGACTCCAGGTGAGGGTGGACGTGCCCTTGTAACGGGGATTGCCGTTGGAGCGGATGAGCTGGGCCACATTGCCCCGTTCATCGACCGTGATTAGCTTGTCGGTGTAGCTGATATCGGCCTTCAGGCCGAAGCGGCCAACGGGAGTCTGTGGGCTGCGATAATCGAACCCAACATCAAAGCCTTTGATCTCACGCAGGGAGCGGTTTTGGTAAGTGCTGATGACTTCCACTAACACACCGGGGATACCGGCATTGATGTCGTCCTGCGTGCGGGCGGCGCGGATGACCAACGGATTGTTACCACCGTTACTGGTCCAGAGATCGGCATCGATTTCCAGTTCATTCTGAGCCGAGGTATTGTCGATTTGGTTGAACTGCCGAATGTGGAAGTAATCGCCAAAGAGCGTGAGACCCTTGACGCCGGGCACTTCAATCACGACGCCGATATTGCGTGACTCGGATTCCTCGGGTTTGAGCAATGAGTTACCACCCGTAACAACCCGCTTGGTGATGTTGGTGGCGGAGTCAGGCTGGCCCGGGCGGGCCGGATCAACAAATCCTTCCGTGCGACGGCCGATGGCGGGTGTAAACAGTTCCACGATGCTGGGAGCACGGAAGCCTTCGTTGTAGGAAGTGCGCACCATGAACCAGTCAATCGGCCGGTAATCGAGGCCCACGCCTGGTTTGAGCGCATCAAATTCCTTGTAGTTTTCATAACGAACCGCCGCGCGAAAATTGAGACTTTCCAGACCGGGCATGCGGTTCTTCTCGCTGACCAACGGCACCACGACTTCGAGGAAGGTCGCGTAAAGATCGCGGGAAGCATCGACGTCCATCTGTTCGGACTGGGCGATGACATCATCGGCCAATCCGTAAGGGTCATTGCGCTGCTTCATGGAGTCCTGGCGGTATTCAGCACCCAGTCCGAGCGAGATGGCCCCGCCGCTGAGTTCGTAGATTTCACCGGAAGCCTTGCCGTCGAATGACGTCATGCTGCCGACACCGTCGTCCCAGATGGAGATCACAAAGGGCTCAACCTGGGCCGCCGTGTTGGAGCCGGGAGCACCGAAGGGATTGAACGCATTGGGAGTATTGAGCGCGAGCTGCTGCAGGAATTTGCTCTGCGAAATGTGACCGCCGTTAACCTGATAGGCGTGGCCGCGCATATGGAGCGCAGCGGCTTCCCAAGTCCAACTGTCAAACGGCAGCTCGCCACGCAGACCGGCCAGCAAGCGAATGCTGTCTGAGTCGGTTTCGTAAGTGCGCAAACCGGCATCCAACACGCGGTAGTTGCGGATCAGCACATCGCGTGGGGTCGCCACTCCGGAGTTAACGCCCACGGGACTGTAGTAATTGGTCTTAGGAATGATGACGCCGTCCGTGCCGGAGGAAACCGGTATGGAATCCGTGTAACCGGCGGAGTTGGACTCGTAGTAGGAGAGTTCGCCAAAGAATTCCAAGGTGTCACTCAGCTCATGCTTCAGCGTGGCGAAGAGATTGTAACGCGTCGTATCGGGAATGAGCGTGGTGTTGGGCTGGAAGTTATAAGTCGCGGTCGGGCCGGCACCGGTGGCTCGCACGCCCGTGCCGGGAATGTAGTGGAACTGACCGTTGGACGCGGTCACACCGGGGACAGAAACACTCGAGCCCGTATCGGTCACCGCCGTGAAGCGGCCATAAGGACCGGAGCTGCTGAGGCGGTTGTAGGCCCTCACCGTATCCCAAGGCGCCCCAACGTAAGGCCGCTTGTCGGCGTCAGCCGCATATGCGCGATCCTTGGCGGTGACGCCTTCGCGATCATAGAAACCGAAGAACACGCCGAGATTGGACTTGCCCTCATTGAAGGTGACGCCCGTCGAAGCGGAAAAATCGAGTTCGCGTATGGCGGTGTTGTCCCAGGCGTAGCGCAGGCTGGTGTCGTATCCGCTGAAATCGTCCTTGAGGATCCAGTTGACGACCCCGCCGATGGCGTCGGAGCCATAAACGGCGGAGGCACCGTCACGCAACACTTCCACGCGTTTGACGGCGGTGCGAGGGATTGAGTTGACGTTGACGAACTGCACCGGCGGCGTGCCGGGCGTCACACCATAGGCAGCCATGCGGCGGCCATTGAGCAGGACGAGTGTGCGCCCAGCCCCGAGGTTGCGCAAATTGATCGTGGCAACGTCACCGCGAGCCCCGTTCGGGCCGGTCTCGGAATCGTTGATCGAAAGGTTGCTCGAAAACGGCAGCGCCTCGATGAATTCGGCAATCGTGCCATAACCGGCGGCGGTAAAGTCCTCGGCGGTCACCACCGTGACGGGCATGACTTTTTCCGTATCAATACCTTTGATATTCGAACCGGTAACCGTAAAGGCTTCGAGACGGACAGTCTCGTCAACCGCGGATGTATCTTGGGCCAGCAGCCCCAACGGGGCGAACAGGGCCAAAACGGGAGTCAGGCGCAAAATCGCGCTGAGGGTGGATTTCATATTCATGCTTGGAGGTGTAGTCAGGTGCACAGCGTCTTTGAAGAGACCGCGACGGAGGATTTCCAAGGGAAAACTCGCCGACCGTCCCTTTTTAAGACGAAACAAAAACGCTGATGCAACGAATTCAGAGTAGTGGAAAACCTGGAATTTGACTATGGTGACGAGTGCACCCCCTGATGGCGTAATTCTACTTAATCCAGTCCAACCTTGCCGCCACCGCAAACATCGGTGTTTTTAGGGATACATGTCCGGCGGTTCATCAGCACCTTTCAGCAAACTGCACTTTGTCCTCGTGGACGACACCGCCAGTTTCCGGGAGCTGCTCAAGGGCTCGCTGCAAAAGCGCTTCCAGCCCAAAACGTTGTTGGATTTTGCCGACGGCCGGGATGCCTTGGCCGCCTGTCTCGCCCATCCGCCGGATTTGCTGATCGCCGATCTCTAGCTGCGCGATATTGATGGCCGGGACATCGTTAATGAGCTCAGACGCCGCGATCTCAATACGAGGGTCATCATGCTCACCGCCCATCCCGAAGCCCAGTTGCCGGCCGAGCTGCTCTCCATGGGTGTCGCCGGCTTCGTGGATAAAAATTCTCCTCTCGAACAGATCGACCGGGCCGTGCAATGCGTGCTCGACGGGGGGATGTTCTTCTCCGCCACGGTGCCGCCGCCGGTGCCAAAACTTACGGCTGAACCCACCCTGCCCCGCTTGGGAGCCGAGGCGCTGTCGGAGCGCGAACGCGAAGTCGCCCGGCTCGTAGCGCGCGGACTGCTCTCCAAGGAAATCGCGGCGCAACTGGATCTCAGCACCCGCACGGTGGAAAAACATCGCGCCCGCATTCTCGCCCGGCTGGGGCTGCATGATACGCCCACCCTGGTGCGCTGGTGCATGCGCAACGGTCTGGGTTGATCAAACCGTCGCAGCCGGCTGTGCCACCGGGAGCAGCACCCGAAACACTGCGCCGCTGCCAGGATGCGACTGCACTTCCAAACGCCCACCCTGTAGGGTCAGCAATTCACGGGCGATCACCAGACCCAGTCCACTCGAGTCGCCCTGCTTGCTGGTGTCCGGTGTGAGCCGGGCCGGCGGAGCGAAAATCTTGGCGAATTCCGCCGGGCCAAGACCCGGACCATTGTCGCGCACTTCCGCGAAGGCCCAGCCCCCGGCCTCGCCAAAGGCTACCTCAATCCGACCGCCGGCCGGGGTAAACTTAATGGCGTTGCCCAACAGATTATCGAAAACTTGGCGCAATCGGTCCGCATCCGCTTCAATCAAGGGGAGTTCATTCGCCGGTTTGAGAAAGACCAATGCCTGGCCCTTGGCGCTCGCGACCGGCTGCAAGGTGTCGACCGCCGCTTGGGCCAAGGCGGCGAGATTAATCTCCGACGTATGCAACTGCAGGTTCCCTTCCTCGATGGCCGCCGCATCCAAAAAATCCCGGACCAGACTGCGCAATCGGGCCGTGTCGGCCCGCATGATATCCGCGAGTCGTTGCACAATAGGCGCGTCGCTGGACGAACGTCCAACTAGCTCAGCCGTGGCATTCAATGCGGCCAAAGGAACCTTCAAGTCATGCGAAGCCATCATTAATAGTCGCGACTTCAGTCTTTCGGCTGTCTCGGCCTTTTCACGGGCGTGCTCGGTGGTCGCCTGCATCCGGCGCTGCGCCCGCATCCGCACCCGGTGCAACAGCAGCACCGCGCCAAAGAGCACCAACCCCAAGGCCAGCCCGATCACGAGGACCAGATTTTGCAGACGGCGGCGGTCAATTTCACCGGCCTTCAAATCCTGATCGCGGCGCAGCAGGGCGATTTCCAATTCGCGTTGCTCCGCGTTGTAGTGGGCCCGCAGCTCACTCATGCGTTGCCGATCCTGATCCCCGCGCATTTCCTCATTCGATGCCGTGAGCTTGCGTTCATAGGCCAACGCATCCGCAAACTGTCCCCTGGCCTCGTGGGTGGCGGCATATTCCTGATAGATGGCTCCTAGCACTTCAGCACTGCCGAGGTTGACCGCTATCTCATAAGCCTGATCAAGATGAGTCAGTGCCTCCGCCGTGCGACTGGTTCCGCGCATCACCGTGGCAAGCCGCCGGTGCGTGTTGGCAATGTAGCGCCGCAGCTTGAGGGGCTGATAAATCGCCAAGGCCTGCTCCAAATAAACCAGCGCTTGGGCGGAGTCCCCTTGGGCATCCGCCACCAGACCCAGATTGGTCAATGAATCGGCGATCGCCCGTCGCTGGCCGAGGGCCTCGCGAATCGACAGGGCCTGACGGTGCAGTTCACGGGCGCGCGGGAAATCTTGTTCAGCCAAAAAATAATTCCCCAGGCTGTTGAGGATACTCGCCAGTTGCCGCTGGTCACCGGCCGTCTGGGCCAGTCGCAGGGCTATATCGAAATGAGTGCGGGCATCATCCCGATTGCCAAACCGTTCGTAAGTCGGTCCGAGCGCTACATGCGTCCGCGCCAGCAAGGCATCATCCCCCAAGGCCGGCACCAGTTTCAGCTCCTCCAAATGGGTTTCAATGGATCGCGGATAATCGGCCAGATTCCAATGCATGCGGCCCATCAAATAGAGAAACTCCACCTCCAAGCGCTTATCACCCAAGGTCCGGGCCTGCTCCAATCCCTCACGGGCCATGGCCAGCCCCGTCGTGTAATCACCCCGACGTCGTTGCAGGTTAACCAAGGCAGCCATCGCCTGTAGTTTAGTCCGCTCATCGGTTGCGGTGGCCAGGGCATGTTCAGCCTGAGCGTAAGCTTCATCCCCTTCGCCGGGGTCCGTATCGATCGGCTGAGTCACGTTGGACTCTCCGTCAATGGGCGACCCCCTCAGGCCGGGCGCGGTTTGCACCCACAAGGTCAGAGCCAACGAAATTCCCGCCACCCAACCGGCTACACCACCCAACCGGAACTCCCGGCCAGTAATTCTAAGCGGGCTTTCCACGGGTGACATGCCTTAACCCCGCAAACCCTCCGGCGATTTTCAATCCAATAGGGATATCGCCGCCCCTAAACACAAAGGCCGCCTCTTTCGAGGCGGCCCGAGTGACCTAACACCAAGCAAACTATTTGAACTACAAACATCACTGTATTGAGCACAGTGGTGACTACATTCGGATAGACGCGCGATGGTCAGGAAACGCTCAATCTTTCGTGAAGTATTTTGCGGGGCATTTTTGAGGACACAAAACCCTGCAATCGAGATCGTTTACTCCAGAAACACGAAGACCGCCTCTTTCGAAGCGGTCTAAGTGACCTAACACCAAACAAACCTTTTTGAACTACAAACTACACTATGAAATATTGCTTACATTCAGATAGACGTAGCTGAGTGCAAAACGCTCAAAATTTGTTGAAAGTTTTTTCCGATAAGTTTCATGAGGTTGTATCTAGCTTTCATACAGCTGTTTATGAATATAAAATGTTCGAAAATCCTTACTCAAATTGCTTGGATAAACTTAAAACCAACACCTGATAGGTGCTCGTTCCCTCATCAACGCCGCCCATAAATGAACCCGCTACCTGCCGCTGACCCAATCTCACACTCACTCCAGTATGAAAGGCCATGGTGGAAGGAATCGTATCTGACCCGATTTGAATCTGCTCAACCAATGCGAAATCCGAAAAAATCCTGTAAGCACCTTCCTTTGCGGGGTTGATCTTTGCATCGATTTTCAAGGTAAACACTCCGATGCGCACGGAGCTCCGCGCAGTGCCGTCCGGTTGGATTGCGATCGATTGGGTAATTGACGGTTCTCTATCCCCCAACAGTGCCAACTGGGCTTCCGGCGATTTATCCTTCAGCAAACCCGCCTCTCCTTCGAAGCGATAAATATCCAGCCTCAGATTGAGTGATTCGGCCGCCAAGGCATTCAAACCCAACGCAAATAAGGCCACCGCCAGCAGAGTTTTCATGACCGCGAGGTAACTACGCCGCCGGGCTAAACGCAAAACGCTTCAGTCAATGCGCAGCTCGGCCACCGGAATTTCGCGGGCAACTTCGGCACCCGATTTGGGCAATGGCGTGGTCGTTAGCGGATAGCGGAATTGTTTGCCCTCGAAATTGCGGAAGATGACTTCCTCATCGGTGATCTTCTCCACGTAGTCCGGATTGACCGGCACCTTGCCACCGCCGCCGGGTGCATCGATGACGTATTGCGGCACCGCGTAACCCGTAGTGTGGCCACGCAGCGCCTTGATGATCTCAATCCCCTTGCGCACATCCACCTTGAAGTGGCTGCCGCCGGTAATGAGATCCATCTGGTAAATGTAATAAGGCCGCACCCGCATCCGCAGCAGCCGGTGCACGAGCGCCTTCATGACTTCAGGGTCGTCGTTCACGCCCTTGAGCAGCACGCTTTGATTGCCCAACGGCACCCCGGCGAAAGCGAGGCGGTCGCAGGCATCCTTCAATTCCTGGGTCGCTTCCTTGGGATGGTTCACGTGAATGCTCATCCAGATCGGGCCGTATTTTTTGAAAATCTCACAGAGTGCCGGCGTAATTCGCTGCGGCAGGAAAACCGGGATGCGCGAACCGATGCGGATGAACTCCACGTGCTTGATGCCACGCAGCCGGGCGAGCAAGTGTTCGAGTTTCTTATCGGAGAGCAGCAACGGGTCCCCTCCGGAAAGCAGCACGTCCCGGATTTCGGGGTGGGCCTCGATGTAACGCAGGGCCTGTTCGTATTCCGGATGAAAATTGTAGTCCTGCGCGTTGGAAACCAATCGGCTGCGGGTGCAGTAACGGCAGTAGGCGGCACAGCGATCGGTCACCAGAAACAAGACCCGGTCCGGATAACGGTGCACGAGCCCGGGCACGGGCGAGTGTTCGTCCTCCCCGAGTGAATCGAGCATCTCCTCGGCAGCGATCTGAGTCTCACCGGAGCGTGGGATCATCTGCTTCCGAATCGGGCAGTCGGGATTGTCGCGGTCGATCAGGTTGAAAAAATAGGGGGTGATCGCTAGAGAGAGCTTCTTGTCGGCAAACAGGCATCCGGCCTTTTCCTCGGGCGTCAGCGTCATATAACGCTCCAGCTGCGCGACGCTGGTAATGCGATTTTTCAGCTGCCAGATCCAGTCGCGCCAATCGGCTTCCGGGACGTGCTGCCAAAGGCCCTGGCCTTGGAACCAGACGGCGCGATCTTCTTGGTAAGGCATGGGTTTGAGGGAAATTGGTAAGGCGCCTAACCAGCGCTGTCAAACGGCCGGGAAAGTTTTTCTGGGGCCGCGCGAGATTTCCCCTTGGCAGTCCGGTTACGACACCTTTTCGTCAGGCTTTAATGTCCTCGCCCAAACCCGGTGTCCTAGCTCTCGAAGATGGTAGTGTGTTTCGCGGTCTCGCCTTTGGCGCCGACGCAACCATTGCCGGCGAATGCGTTTTCAACACGTCGATGACTGGTTATCAGGAGATCCTGACCGATCCCTCCTACTTCGGCCAGATCGTCACCATGACCGCGCCCCAGATCGGCAACTACGGCGTCAACGACGAGGATAGCGAGGCGGCCGCCCCCAAATGCTCGGGCTTTGTGGTTAGGGAAATCTCCCCGGTCGTCAGCAACTGGCGCTCCCAATCCTCCCTTGATGCGTACCTGCGTAAATACGGCATCCCCGGGGTCAGCGAAATCGACACCCGCACCCTCACCAAGAAACTCCGCGTCGACGGCGCGATGAAGTCCTGCCTGAGCACCTTGCCAATCAGCGACGCCGAGGCCGTCAAACTGGCCAAAGACTGTCGCGACATGGCCGGCAGTGATTACGTCAAGGATGTCAGCTGCAAGGAACCCTACCTCTGGCGGGCGGATGATCCGAAAAATTTCAACGCTCCTTACCTGCCGGTCGGCACGACCATGAATGCGCCGGGGATTCCCGCGAAACGCTTCAAGGTGGCTGCCTTCGATTTTGGGGCGAAATTCACCATCTACCGCAAACTGGTGAATCACGGCTTCGAAGTGCACGTATTTCCCGCCACCGCTTCGGCCGAGCAGATCCGCGAATTCAATCCCGACGGCGTGTTTCTCTCCAATGGCCCGGGCGATCCCGCGGCCCTCGCCTACGTGCACAAGATGGTTAGCAACCTGCTGCCGGATTATCCGATCTTTGGCATCTGCCTCGGCCACCAAATGCTCACCCACGCTCTCGGCGGCACGACGTTCAAACTCAAGTTCGGCCATCGCGGCGGCAATCAGCCGGTCAAGAATCTCGAAACCGGCAAGGTCTCCATCACGGCGCAAAACCATGGCTTTGCGACCGATCCGGCGAGCCTCGAAAAAGGCGGCGCCAAGGTCACTGAGATAAATCTCAACGACAACACCGTCGAGGGCTTGCGCCACAAGGAACTGCCGATTTTCTCCGTGCAATATCACCCCGAGGCCGCTCCGGGTCCGAATGACGCCGATCCGCTCTTCGTGGACTTCTACCGGATGGTGGAAGCCCGCAAGGCCGGTAAAATCTGAACGATGCCGGCCCCGACAGGATTCACCTACCGGGAGCATAAGGACGGCTCGGTCAGCATTACCCATCAGGGCCGCTTGGCGGCGACTTTGCGCAAGCGCGAAGCGGTCGACTTTCTCGGTGAGGTCACCTCGATCGACGCGGCGGACGCGCAGGAATTGATGGCCCGTCTGACCGGCAATTATAAGCGGGGCAACGAAGGTCGGGCCGCGGACCACTTTCGTAATCGTGAAGCAGATTAAGCGACCAGGGCACCGGCTAATTGGCTCGGAAATTGTTCCACACTGACCATAGATGCTGCCTGCACGACACGTGATCCTGAAATCCAGATGATAATCACGAATTTGAAGCCGCCCCGGTAATGCCAACCCGCGACCCATCAACATACCCGTAAATGCAGGGATCAAAATTCACTCAGGCATGGCTGGTTGGGTAAATATTGGCGTGCTGCTTTGTCGGAACCACTGCCACCTGTGCACAAGTGGAGACATCCGATAGTGAGTCAGGGGGGTTACCGCTGAGCATGGCCGAAGCCATTCGTCTCGCCCTGCAGAACAACCGAACTTTGGAAAAGGCCGGTTTCGACCGGGAATCCCAGCGTTTCGACTTGCGGGTGGCCGAGGATGAATTTCGGCCCAACCTCGATTTGATCTACGGCGTAGGCTACAACCCTGTCACCACCTCGGGCACCGGAGTCACCACGCGCAGTAATAGCGTCACGACGGCGGTTACTCAACGTCTGCCGACTGGAGCCCGCTTCGGGATCGTGTGGGACAATTTCGAGACGGACCGATCCAGTGCCACGACCAAGGTTTATGATTCAAACATGTCCCTCCAGTTTGACCAACCACTGCTGCGCGGTGGTGGCTTGCAGACCAACTTGGCGGGACTGCGGATAGCACGCCTGACCGAGTCGACCAACGTTCTCGAATACAAGAAAACCATCATCAATGCCGTCACCAGTGTGATCTACACCTACCGGGCATTGCTGCAGTCCCAGCGTCAGGTCGAAGTAACGCGATCCGCGGTGGAAAAAGCCCGCCAGCCCGCGCAAGGGGCATATGCCATGCAGGCCTCACCCCAGCCACGCTTCGAACTTCGCGGCATCCTTCAGCGTGTCCACACCGATCGTCGGATCGTCGGTAATCGCGCAGTGAATATCGTAGCCATTTTCCAGCACGCGCAGTTGCTCCAGTTTTTCGATCTGTTCGTAACGGCCGAGCGGCAGTGATCCGAGTTTGGCCAACAGGTCTGCCTGGTAAGCGTAAAGCCCCAAGTGCCGATGACAGGGATTGGTCTTCACCCACTCGTCGTCGATCGTGAGTCCCAGATCGCGCGAAAACGGCAGCCGGGAACGCGAAAAATACAGGGCCCGACCATCAGACCGCATGACGACCTTTACCTGATTCGGATCATAAATCGACGATGCGCTTAAATGGGGTGGCCAAGGTGGCCATGGCCGCCCCACCTGCCAGCAATCCGGCCAGGGCCTTGATCTGAGCGGCACTGACCAAGGGCTCGTCGGCTTGCACGTTGATGATGTGCGCGGCCTGAACCGTGCGATTGGCCTCCGCAATGCGATCGGTCCCGCTTTGATGGGCTGGATTCGTCATGATGGCCTGAAACCCCGACCCGGTCACACAGTCGCGCAGTTCGGCATGATCGACGGCAAACCAGAGCGGAATTTCCGGCGCTTGGGCACGAATTCGCTCGGCCACCCAAAGCAACAACGGCTTGCCCTTGATCTTATGCAAGAGCTTGCGGGGGAAGCGGGTGGACTCCAACCGGCAGGGGACGATGATCGCAATATCGGGCATCGATGCCGAGACTGGCGGCTGGTTTTTAAGTTGCAAGCCGGGCGCTCTTAACGGAATTTCCGCCGTTTCGTAATGACAGCAAGCAACCAAAGCGCCGCCACCTCTGCTCCTCAACAACTCAGTAAGGAGCTTTTGGTGCAGAACAAGATGGGTATTCATGCCCGCCCCGCTGCCATGATTGTGCGGGTGACCAACAAGTTTAAAGCCGATGTCTTCGTCGAAAAGGACGAGGAGCAGGTTAACGGTAAAAGCATCATGGGCTTGATGATGCTAGCCGCCGGCAAGGGTTCCAAAGTGAAGTTTTTGGCCACGGGCGCAGATGCCGCCCAGATGCTGGAAGAGCTGGCTCAGCTCTTCGCGCGTAAATTCGACGAAGCCTGAGTCGTTAGATTCCGTAAAACGACCGGGCGTTTCGCGTGGTGATTGCGGCCAGTTCGTCATAGCCGACGCCATATAACCCCGCGCAGAACTCTGCGGTATGTCGCACATAGGCGGGCTCGTTGGGTTTGCCCCGCTTAGGCACTGGCGCCAGATAGGGGGCATCCGTCTCGATCATCAAGCGGTCCAAGCCCTGTAGCTTGGCCGCTTGCCGGACATTCTCCGCACTTTTGTAGGTGATGATGCCCGTGAACGACCCGCGGCCACCCCGCTCCATTAACTGGGCCATTTCGGTTGGCCCTTCGGCAAAACAGTGAAAGACCACCCGGTTCCAGTTCACACCACTGGCGTCAATCATGGCCAAACATTCGGCAAAGGCACCGCGGGAATGAATCACCACCGGACAGTTCAGTGATTTGGCCAGTGCCAACTGCGCGGCGAAGGCGGCTTGTTGTTGGTTAAACAGGGCCTCGGCTTCAGTTGCTTCCTTGGGCAGGTGAAACCGGTCCAGGCCACACTCACCAAGCGCGACCGGCAAGGTCTGGCCCGCCTCGAAATAACCGGGCAAAAGCGCCACCTCATCGGCCCAGTTCGCCTCCACATAACAGGGATGCAATCCGACCGAATAATGCACAAAACCAAGCCGTGCCGCGGCGATGTCGCGGTAAGGGCTCCAATCATCCGAGGCGGTGCCAATCGCGATCATGGCTTCGAGGTCCGCCGTGCGAGCCCGCGCCAAAGCCGCTTCCAAATCGCCAGCGACGGCAAATGACTCCAAGTGGGTATGCGTATCAATCAGGCCCATGCTTACGCACAATATAGCGGCAGGTAGCGTTCGCGCAAATAACGCAACAACGGCTGTGGCGACAGTTCCTGGCCGGTGATCCGCTTGGTCAACGCGAGCGCATCATGGCGCTTGCCCTGGGCATGCACGTTGGTCTGCAACCATTTCAGCAGCCACGAGAAATCCCCGCGGGCAAAATCGGCGGTCAGGTCAGGTCGTAGTTCCAAGGCATGATACCAAAGCTGGGCGGCAATCATGTTACCGAGACAGTAACTTGGGAAATAACCGAAGGCCCCGTCACTCCAATGCACATCTTGGAGCACGCCCATGCGATCATCGGGCGGGGTCAAGCCGAGCAGTTCCTCTGCGGATTGATTCCAGGCTTGCGGCAGGTCCTTCACCGCCAAGGTGCCGGCGAACAATTTTTGTTCGATCTCGAAGCGCAGGATGATGTGCAGGTTGTAAGTGATTTCGTCTGCTTCCACCCGGATCAACGTCGGTGACACCTTGTTGACGGCGAGGTAGAGTTCATCCGAGGTGACGTCACTGGTCTGCGCGGGAAATTCCTCACGAAACCGCGGTTCGAAAAACGCCCAAAAGGCGCGACTGCGGCCGACTTGATTTTCCCACATCCGGCTCTGGGATTCATGCACACCCATACCTGCGGCCTGCCCGAGAGCCGTGGCATGGTGGGCGAGCGGCAGCCCCTGCTCATACAACCCATGGCCGGTTTCGTGAATCGAACCAAACAACGCGCCGAGGGGCTCGTCCTCGCGGAAACGCGTGGTCATGCGGATATCCGCGCCATTGCCGGAGCAAAACGGATGCAGCGACACGTCGATGCGACCCCGTCGGTAGTTGAAGCCAAGCTTTTCCGTGACTTCGCGCAAAAACTTGAACTGCCCGTCGACGGGAAAACCCGTCAGCTTGTCGCTACGCGGTTTGACCTTGGAGCTCGTTATTTGCCGGACCAGTGGCACCAGTTCGGTTTTCAATTCGCTGAACAACTTTGTGATCACTGCCGCCGTCATGCCGGGATCGTGTTTGTCGATCATGTAGTCGTAAGCCCGGTCGCCCCACCCCAGATAACCCGCCTCCTGTTTCGCCAGTTTGATGTTCTTTTCCAGCACGGGGATGTAACTGGCAAAATCGGAAGCGGCCCTGGCCTTCGCCCATGCATGGTAACCCACGCTGCCCTGAATCGCTTTTTCGCGCACGTAGTCCGCAGGCAACTTGGTCGCTCGATCGTATTCCTTCCGGGCCTCGCGCACCACAACCTGCTGATCAGTGGAAAGATTTATCGCCGCTTGCTCGAGTTCAGTCAGGAGCGTTCCAATCCGTGAATTAGTCGCAGCCTCGTGCGAGAGTTCGGCCAGCACGGCATTCTGTTCGGCGCGTTGATCCGCGCTGTCGGGCGGCAGGTTGACTTGCTCATCCCAGCCCACCAAGGAAGCAACACTTCCCAGGTAGTGAACACGTTTCAAGTGGGTGAGCAGTTCGTTGTAGGCGGTATCAGTTGACATGCGTCCACATGACACATCCCACCGCGCAAAAGCCAGCGCACAGTCCGGGTTTACTGCGCAAAAAGGGGCTCGCCCGGTTTGAGCCGCACGGATCCTCCATGCGCTTGGAGCTCGAGCTGGGGTCCGCCCCCGCGGTAATCGCCAGTCATGCGAGTGCGGCCCATTTTTCCCGTCACTTCCTCAGAGGCCAATTCGCTGATAATTTTTCCCCAACGCGAATGCGCCTTGATGCTAAATTTTTCCTCCGGATTCAGCACAGCCGTGACATTACCCAACGCCGTCCGGATGGACGACGGTCCGGCAATTTGGGCAAATCCCGCGCTGATGTCACCTTCCGCCGCCTTGGCCATCACGGTGCTGTAGGCGCTCATGACTTCAATGTCGCCATTCACCGTTTCCAAGATCGCCCGGCCCCCCACCGTGCCGATCCGCACGTTGCCTTGACTGGCACGCAAGTCGGCCGAACCGGAACAGCGCGAAACAACCACATCGCCGGCTTGCGAGCGTGCCGTCACATTCCCATGGATTTGGCGAAAGAAGATCGAACCGATTTCCGTGCGGGCCTTCATATTTCCGACCAAACTGTCGACCGTAATGCCACCTTCCAAGGTGGTCAGGTCGAGGTTACATCGGGATGGCACCGTAATCTCAAAATAAATCTCCAGTTTCTGCAGTTCGACAATATCCAAGCGCAACCCGGTTTCGGCAGGATTGGTGGCAACCACCCGAATCTCATTTCCCACCTGCTCGATCCGCAGTTGCAGGGTATCCAAGGCGCGGGCGGCCTCCGCTTCATCCTGCTTCTGACTAATGGAGCGGACGTTGATTTCGACATTGGACGTATCCCCAACGGTCACGTTGATCAGGCCACGGTAAGAATCGATTTTCACCGTGCCATTCGTCGGCAAGGGATAGGTCTGAGTCACCACCCGCTGCATGCCTTGCACCGATAGGCAGGTCGCCAAGGCGAGGCCGATAAGGATCAAAAGTCGTTGCAGCTTCATGCTGCAAAAACGTTCGTTCAGAATTCCAACTACCCGCAAGGACCTGTCGTTAGGTATGAATACACCCCTACTACGTAGTTATACGAATATTGAATCTGAACGAAAAGCCCCGGCGATTTAACGCGTCAAAATGTCGATATCGCCACCACTGGTGTGCAGCTTTAGCCGTGGACCACCCCCGTTAACTTCACCCGACAGTCGGCTTTTGCCGATGCCACCGCGTTGGATTTTGATGGTCAGTCCTTCCGCTTCGACGTCGCCGCCACTGGTGGATGCATCCAAATCAAAACCCACGCCGGCATCCACGGTTACCCGGACATTGCCGCCACTGGTGCCGAGGGAGCAATCATCGACCAAAGCGCCCTTGATGCCCGCCGTAACATCACCGCCGCTCGTGTGGGCGTTTAGCCGGCCTTCCACGGTTTCAATTCTGATATTTCCACCCGACGTGGAGAGCTCTGCCGGACCGAAAACCTTGCCTACCTTGATATCTCCACCGGATGTTTCCAAGTGGGCCAAGCCGGTGGACTCCTGCAATCGGATGTTACCCCCGCTCGTATGAACGGAAATTTCGCCGTCGATTTTACCGAGTGTGATATCCCCACCCGAGGTGTGGGCATTCATCTTGCCGGTCAAATTTCCTATCACGATATCGCCGCCACTGGTCCGTAATACCGTGCCGTAACTCGATGGCACTTTGACTTCAAAACTTACCGCCACGGGTGGCCACGAACCAAAATGAAAGCCGATGGGCCGTTGCTCATACTTGGCGGAGGCAGATACATCATTGCCCGATTGCTCAATTTTCAACTCCAGCTTTTCCAGGAGTATGTCGGCATCGGTTTGGCTGTTCGTGCGGATCATCTGCCGGGCGATCACATGCACTTGCTCATCCGCACCCGGCGTGACCCGAATGTCGCCTCCGGCGGTATCGATCTTGAGCACCCCGCCAGGTTGGACCGTAAAGGTTTTCTCAACCACTCGCTCAATTTTGGCGTGGGCCGCAACCGGGATGACGACAAGGAGAGTGGCGGCGAGACACGAGGATAGGATTTTCATAGTGATCACATTCATAACCCGCCTGACCGGTCAAAAGTTACAAGAAATCCCAACGCAAATCGGGCATAGACCCAGTTAGGCTAAAAGAGCCGCTCGCCAAGCCGGTTCAGCAAACCCCACCAGGGCTACCTTAGGGCCGATCAAGAAAGGACGTTTTACCAGGTTTCCGTTATCGGCCAGCAGGGCCAAGGCCTCGGCCGGTTTCATGGTCGGCAGCTTTTCGCCGAGTTGCAGTTCCCGGTAATCCTTCCCCGACGTATTGAACAGCCGGCGCAATTCACCGTCGTAGGCCGCCAGCATCATGCGCAGCTCGGTCGGTTTGGGCGGCGTCTCCCGGATCGGTTTTTCCTGATAGGCTATTTTTTGCGCTTGGAGCCATTTTACCGCCTTCCGGCAGGTATCACAATTGGCGTAGGTGTAGACGGTCAGGGTTTCCATGTGATCCAGCTTTCGTCACGGATGATCAATTGCCAACGACCTTTGTATTGGCCGAGCTCGGCATAGAACCGGATGCGATCCTCCGCTTTGTATTTTGCCCGCAATTTGTCGCGCAGGGCTGGCTCAAAACTCCAGACGTCATAGACGTCATTGCGCACCATGACGGTTAGTTTTTTCCCGGGGCGCACTTCGCCCACCACTTTTATGATCTTACCGATATATTGTTCGTTCCGCAGACTCGTGCCTTTGGGCAGTTTCCCCAAATCCAAGGCCACCTTGGCCACATCGATTTTGCCGAAATCAATCTTGTTCACACTGGCCAGGCCGGTGTCTTCCGATGGATTGCGCAGTGAAATATAGCGGTCATCCCGGTTGTCTGTCACTGTCAGGAATTTCGCATAGATCGGCAGATGGTCGGAGAATCCACTGCCGGCCGGGCCGTCAAAAGACCAACGGATGGGCAACCCCTTGTCATCGAGGTTCAGGCCCGGGATCTTTGCCACCCCGAAGGAATCATCCACATATTGCACTCCGCGGTAGTCGTAGAGCCCACGCGAAATAATCAGCTGCATCAGGGTGCCCCACTCCCCCTGATAGGTATCACTGCCCCGATCTTCTGCGGGCAGTTCAAACCACAAATTGTAGAGATCACGGTTTTTGCCGCGGATCACCAGCTCGTTGCCTTGGGAGCCGAGCACATCGTTAAGGCCCGTCTCCTTCATGTTTTTGTAACGGACTTTCTGGTTATACTGGGAGTTGAAATCACCGCCGATGATGATGTCCGCATTCGGATCATCCTTGAGGATCTCGTCGAGTCGCGTGCGCAGGGTTTTCGCATTGGCCGCCCGGGTCGGCTCGGTCTCCACATTCCCCGCACCGGATTTCCAGTGGTTGTTGAAAAGGTAGAGCAACGCTCCGTCCACGTCGACCTGCACCTCCAGGATGGCCCGCGCATTCAGGGTCGGGTGCGAGATAGCCTGCTTCACCGGGAAGCGGGTGAACACCACGCATTTCTGAGCCAAACCATTGCGGCTGGCCGCGCCCCTCACGTTCTCACCGCGCACGATGTGATAATCCTTCATGCCGCGCTCTGCCATCGCTTTGGCCAGCAGGACCTCGGCCGGCAGGTCGGCAATCTCATCGGAAAATTTTGGACCCAGCATTTCGCCTATGGTCAGGCCGGCATAGCGCCGCAGAATGGCATCATAGTCAGGCACCTCGATCGCATTGGTCAGGTCCTGTTCGATCTCTTGAAATAGAATAATGTCCGGACCCCGCCCGTCCACAAAACGGCTGACGACCTCGGCCACGTTCCGGACCTTGGTCAACACATGTTGCCGGCTGTAGCGCGCCGGTTGGTAATCCTCGAACATCGCCTTCGAGTCCGCGTCGAACAGATTTTCCACATTATAAACCAGCACGATGAACGGCCGGGCCGACAGCGAACCGGCCCAAAGTATCCCCAATACAAGAAAGCTGAACAGGTGCCGCATGCACATTTCTGTGGGCACTTTGATTCCGGAGGCAAAAGGAAAACCGCCGGGGTGTCATCTTCCGGTCGCACGCTTGACCCCCGCGGTCGGCCCAACCCAACATCGCCGCATGCCCGCCGCCTCGCGAACGCCCATTCTGTCGGTCCACGACCTGTTCATCCGCCGGGATCGCACCGTCATTCTGAATCGGGTCAACTGGCACATCGAGCGTGGTGAAAATTGGGTGATTCTCGGCGGCAATGGCTCGGGCAAGACTTCGTTGTTACGCGCACTCACTGGCTACCTGGCCCCCACCTCCGGCAATATTGAGCTGCTGGGTAAAACCTTTGGCCGCAGCGACTGGCGCAAACTGCGCGAGCGGATCGGCATCGTGATCACTTCGTTCAGTGTGCTCATCCCGGTGTGCGAGACCGCCCTTGATACTGTGATCAGTGGCAAGTTTGCCCAACTGGATTTATGGATGCCGGTTAAAGAGGCTGATCGGATGGCCGCTCGCCGACTGCTCAAACGCGTGGATGCCGCCCACTTGGCGAAACGCGAATGGCAGCACCTTTCCCAAGGCGAACGACAGCGCATTCTCATCGCCCGCGCCCTCATGGCGCGCCCGCGTTTGCTGATTCTCGATGAACCCTGTGCCGGTCTCGACCCCGTCGCCCGACGGGATTTCCTGCAACTGGTCGATGGACTGGCCCGTCTGCGGGGTGGACCTACTTTGGTGCTGGTAACTCATCATGTCGAAGAGATCACCCCGGCCTTTACCCACGCGCTGTTGCTCAGGGGCGGCCAAGTCGTCGCCGCCGGACCAAGGAAAAGCAAGCTGACCTCGGCCAAGCTTTCCGATGTATTCGGCACCCAGACCCGGCTCTACCGGGACGGCGAAGGCCTGCGGTTGGGATTTCCGCAGACTGCTTAGCGCAGGATTTTCCCTGTCAAGCGGACAACATCACCTGGCAACAACGCGGGATTAGCCAACCTCTGTTGCGCCACCCGGTAGACGAGTTTGCCTTCGCGCACCAACGCCACGGAACGTTGCGCCAGCTTAACCTGCGCAGCGGCGCCACCTGCATAGAGGGTCATCCCTTCAGTCCAGGGCACCCGCACAATCGTTCCCGTCGCCACGTCGAAAAATGTGACCATGCCCGCCTGGGCCAAAGCCGCCAACGCATCGATGGTTGTCGCCGTCAGTGCGCCACTACCGGTGATCGCACTGTTGGCCACGCGCCCGGTGGCCTTGACGGCCGTCGTCGCCGTCTTGCCCGCGACGATTACGGTTGTAGCCGCAAGTTCCCCGGTGGTCTTGACCGCCTTGTAGGCCAGGCACCCGGTCTGCCCGAAGAGCAACACCACGGCCAAACCCGGCAAGAGGCAGCGCAAACACATTACGCTGCTTTATTGAAACAGCTCGTTCAGGAACAGTTTCATGTGTTCCCAAGAACGCATGTTGGCGTCATCATTGTAGCCAATGCCATCGATGTGATTTTGAATCGCATACTTGTCGGCCAGCGGATTGCTGAATGCGTGCTTGGCTCCGGCGTAGGCGATGAATTGATAATCAATGCGACTCTCGTCCAGTGAGCTCAAAAAGCCGTCCAGATTTTCCTTGGGCACGAAGGGATCAACGGCACCGTGACAAATCAAAAACTTGGTGTGGTTCTGCCTGACACGTTCCGCTGCTTCCGCCGAGGCGGCGATCGGACCGCCATGAAAACTGACGATGCCGGCCAAGGGCGCCCCGCTGTAGGCCAGGGCCATCACGGTGGATCCACCAAAACAATAGCCAATCGCAGCCAGCTTCTTTTCGTCAACGAGGCCACTCGCGAGCAGTTGGTCGAGACCGGCCCGGGCCCGGGTGGCCATCAGCGGACTGCCGTAAAACTTGCCCGCATACTCTCCGGCCACCTTGGCGTCGGTCGTTGTGAAAGCCTCGCCATACATATCAACCGCAAAAGCGACATACCCCAGCTCGGCCAGCTGATGCGCGCGCACCTTGACGTAGTTTGTGCGCCCCCACCATTCGGGCACCACCAGCACACCCGGCAATTTGCCCTGCGCGGTCTTCTCATCGTCATACACGAGAAGGCCAATCAGCTTCACTCCTTCATGTTCATAAGGGACGGATTGCGTGACAATCTTGGCTTCAAGCGTTGCGCAAACACCCAGCACACTCAATAGGGCGAATAGTTTTTTCATAAGGGAAAGTAAGCCAGCCCAGCGTGCGGCTTGGGGTGCCAGCGTCAATTCAGCCCGCGGGTCTTCAGGTGGAAAACCCGCCGTTGATGTATTCCTTCAACTGATCGGCCTCCGCGCGGTGCATGCTGGAGAGCCAACGGGAAATATCGCCGACCGAAATCAAGCCAATGACTTTGCCGTCATCCACCACCGGCAGATGGCGGCAGACTTTTCCGGTGAAAATTTCCAGCGCTTCTTCTATGGTTGTCTGGCGGGTCACGGTGGTCACGCCCTTGCTCATCACATCAGCCATCGTGACTTTGGCGGGGTCCAGGTTGGCACCCACCACGCGACGCAAAACGTCACGCTCGGTGAAGATGCCGGCGAGCCGGCCGGCATCCATGATCAGCACAGAACTGACCTTGTGGGTGTTCATCAGCTGAACCGCATCGGTGACGGTCGTCGTGGGAGATACGGAGCGAATCTCAGAGTCTCTGCGCTCCAGCAGGGCGGATAGGGAGGTTTTCATGGGGCAACAACGATTGGGGGTTCCCCAAAGGTTAAGCGGCCACCCCGCACCGACAACCGCAAATTCCCTTTTGCGGGCGGCATCCGCCTAGCCCCGAAACAATTTGTCGAGCGCCCCCAAGCTCTTGACCGGCGGCTTCTTCGACGTCGTAACCGGAGGGATGTGTGGGGCCGGCCGAGTGGATTTTTTTGGCGCCTCCTCCGTCGATTCAACCCGGCGCAGTTGCGCAATCAACCGGTCCAGCTTTACCGCCGAAACCGGCTCGGCCGTCCCCAACTCCTGCGCAAACAAACTGACGCGGTATTCCTCGACCAGCCAACGCAACACGCCGCCACCCGATTGTGCCGCCAGTTCTTCGTTCAACTTGAGGTAGGGCGCGAGTTGCGCGACCCGTTCTTTTTCCTTGGCCGGATTTTGCCGCCAGCGTTCGGCGCGCAGCTTCATCGCCTTCAGGTAACGGGGCAGATGTGCGAGCTGGGCGTAGGGGGTGCGCCGCAGGAAATCCGCCGGTAGCAACAAGTGCAGATCATCCAGTAATCCGGCGTAGGGCTGTGGATGAATGAGCAGTTCCTGTCGCAAGGTGAGAATTTCACGCAACCGATCGCCCAGTCGGGGCACGATGCCTCGCAGATCCGTTTTTGCCTGCTGCAATGCGGCTTCGAACTTCGCTTCTCTTAAAAAACGACCATCCGGTGCCGGTGCGTCCTCGATCACTCGAGCCGCATCACATACCCAATCTCGCAGTAATTCGTAGGCGTGCCCCTCCAGTTCGTTGATCGGCACCAGCGTAGCCGTGAGAGTGCCGAGCGTGCGCAGGTCCTTTAGATCGCGTTGCAGCCAGCCCAAATCATGGCGGAGCTGCAACTCGAGCAATGCCGCGACTCCCCGATGGCTGACCGCCATGGCTTCGTCCGCGGTTTTGAACAAACGCAACGCGACGCCGGCGGCCCCCGGCTTGATTCCCGGAAAAGCATAGACCTGCACTCCCGCCTGTTCGGTCACAAGGATTTGCCGCGGCACATCGCCGAAACTCCACTCGTTTTGATCAACCTTCTCCCAGTTGGTCCTCGCCTGTTTCCACGCCTTCGGGTCCTCGCGTGATACCAGCGTGCTGGCCTCGTTCTGTCGCGCCTCCAGTGCGCGGCGAATTTCTTCCAGTTCACGGCTCGCGCACAATTCGTTGCCGTTATCATCCAACAGGCGCACGCGCACCCGCAAATGATCGGGCAGCGGTTTCTGAGTCCAGATGTCCGGCGAAATACGAATCCGGAACCGTTCGTTCAGCGTAACGGCCAGTGCTTCGGTCAGAGACTCGCGCCGATCGGTCAACCGGTCACGCGCGGCCAATTGTTCCGCCACGCTTTTGGCCGTTTCAGCCAATGGCACAAAGGCCCGACGTAGTTCCTTGGGTAGCGCCTTCAAATAGTGTTCCACCTTGGCCTGGAGATGCCCGGGAACCGCCCAGTCAATCGCCTTTGGGGTGAGTGTCTCGGCCTCGCGCACATTTACATCGAGGGTCACTCCATCATCAACCTGCCCCGGGCGGTAAGCGTAATTGAGCGCCAGCGCACGATTCTCCAAAGGCAGCGCCTCAGGGAAAGCAGTCGTATCCTGCGCCAGGGTTTCCGGATCGCGCAGGTCCTCCGCTTGCATCTCCAAAAAGTCGGGTTCGGCACCCTTTCGCTCGCGCACGAGGTCGACCAGTTCAGCCACCGCGGTGACATTTTCCAACCGCACGGCGTAGAAGCGATAGATCGCCTCATCCAGATTGAGAAAACCACTGTCCCGGGTGCGGGTCAGAATATTCTCCACTTTCTGACGCACCTCCCGGTTGTGGCCCAGAAAATCAAAGGGCCACTTGACCGTGTCGTTCACCAAACCTTCGCGAATAAATATCTCCGTCGCGTCGCGTGGATTGATTTTGCCGTAACTCACGGCGCGGCTTTCGAGCTCCAAGCCGTAGAGGCGCGAGCGTTGCTTCACCATCACCCGGCCCTTGGCCTCATCCCAAAACGGCTCACTGTGCGCGACCTTCAACAGATGCGAACCCAGCTCCACCGCCCAAGTCGGGTCCAACCGCGCGCAGGTGCGCGCATACAGCCGCGTGGTCTCCATCATCTCGCCCGCCATGATCCAACGCGGCGACTTCGAACTCTTTTTCTGGGCGCCTCGTTGCGGGCCGTCCGGGGTTTTCGTTTTTCGTTTGTCCTCCCGCCGAAACAACACCGACCCAGGAAAGAGTGAGACCTTTCGGTCATGGGTCGCCTTGTAGAGACCACTTTCCTCATCGAGTTGCGCGATGTTGCTGAGCAATCCCGCCAGCACGGAACGATGAATCACACGGAAGGCCGGTGACCCGAAAGCGGTGGTCTTTTCATCCACGGTCTTCAACCCGTGGTAGGCCGATGACAGTCGGTCGGACTTTTTTTCGGCCACCACCTCACGCAACTGGGCATGGATATCGCGCCACTCTCGCATCCGAGTGTAGCTGAGAAAATGATCGCGACAGAACTTGCGCAGCTTCGATTGTGACATCGTCTCGAACTCGCCGTGATAGGCCTCCCAGATGTTGAGCAGCGTCAGAAAATCCGAATCGGGATGCAGGAACCGGCGATGGGCCGCATCCGCCTGGGTTTGCTTTTCGAGCGGACGTTCACGCGGATCCTGGATGCTAAGGCCCGCCGCAATCACCAGCACTTCCGTCAGGGCCTTTTCCTGCCGCGCCTGCAGGATCATGCGACCGATCGTCGGATCGACCGGCAGCCGGGCCAGTTCCCGGCCGATGGGCGTAAGCTGTCGGGTGGCTGCATCGCATTCATTGTCCAGTGCACCCAATTCCTCCAGCATCGCGTAACCCGACCTCACAGACTTGGCCGCAGGCATGTTGATAAAGGGAAACCGTTCGATGTCACCCAAACCAAATGCTTTCAGCCGCAGGATCACATCCGCCAGGTTCGCGCGCTGAATCTCCGGCTGGGTAAAACGCGGACGCTCCAAGTAATCCTTCTCGGAATAAAGCCGGATGCAGAAACCCTCGGCCACGCGGCCGCTGCGACCTTTGCGCTGATCGGCGCTTGATTGTGCCACGGGCTCAATCGGCAGGCGTCGCGTGCGGGTCTGCGGTGAATAGCGGCTGATGCGCGCCAAGCCCGTATCCACCACGAATCGAATCCCCGGAATCGTCAGCGAGGTTTCGGCAATATTGGTCGCAATCACGAGTTTGCGGCGCTGGGTGGGCGCAAACACGCGCTGCTGCTCTGCATTGCTTAGTCGGCCGAAGAGCGGGACGAGTTCGCAGTTGGGCAATCGCCGACCCTCAAGCAATTCGCAAACCTCGCGTATATCCCGCTCACTCGGCATGAACACCAACAGGTCGCCGCTGGAGCTTTCTTTCACGACGCGCAGGACAGCCTCAACCGCACCATCGATGTAGTGGAGTGCTTCTGATTTGGATTCACGCTCATCCCCCTCAGCGGCATCGCTCCCGAATTCGTCCAAGGGCGCGTAGATCACTTCGACGGGGAAGGTCCGACCTGAAACTTGGATAACCGGGGCATCATCAAATGCCGTGCTGAACATCGCCGTGTCGATGGTCGCCGAAGTGATGATGATTTTCAGCTCCGGCCGTTTGTAGCGCAGCGTGCGCAGGTGCCCGAGCAGGAAATCGATATTCAAGGAACGCTCATGCGCCTCATCGATAATCACCGTGTCGTATTCACGCAGCAGCGGATCACCTTGCACCTCGGCAAGCAGCATGCCGTCTGTCAGGAACTTTATCACGGTCGCACCTGAGGTCTGGTCGTTGAAGCGGATCTTGCAGCCCACCTCGCGCCCCCAGTCGACGTTGAGCTCGTCGGCTACCCGTCGGGAAACCGACAGCGCAGCGACCCGACGCGGCTGGGTGCAGGCAATCCGCCCCCTGGTCCCTCTTCCCGCCGCCAGACACATCTTGGGAATTTGCGTGGTCTTGCCCGAACCCGTCTCACCCGCCAGAATCACCACCGGGTGCTGTTGGATGGTCGCCACAATCTCTTCCGCCCGGGCACTGATGGGCAGCTCGGGTGGAAAATCGAGTCGGAATGAAAATGGCTTGGACGGCGGCTTGGACACGAAGATCCAGAGATTTCGCTTCCGGCTGCGAATGACAACCCTTCGCTGCGCTCGCACTTGCACCGCGCCGACCAGACACTAACGTATGCGGCATGTCGAAAGAGCGTTATATCGCCGCCAAGCAAAAGTGGGCCGAGAAACAAAAAGCCAAAGGCGTGACCGCCCAAGCCGTCGCCTCGGCCGACCGTCTGCCACCGGGCCAGAAACTCACGACCGGCTTTCCCGTGCTCGATCTCGGCGTGCAACCGGAAATACCACTCAAGGACTGGACGCTCACGCTCGATGGTATGATCGACAAGCCCACCACGCTTTCTTGGGATGCCTTCAATGCTTTGCCTCAGGTCGAGGATGTCAGTGACTTCCACTGCGTGACCACGTGGAGCAAATATGACTGCCGTTGGGGAGGTGTCGCCTTCACCACCCTGTATGAGCTGGTCGCCCCGCAGGTCGGCGCGAAGTTCGTCTATTTCACCAGCTACGACGGCTACTCCACCAATGTGCCGTTGGAACAATGCCTCGATGACGATGTGCTCGTCGCCACTTCATTCGACGGTGCACCCGTTTCACGTGAACACGGCGGCCCGGCCCGCATCATCATTCCCAAGCTCTATGCGTGGAAGGGCGCGAAATTCGTGAAAGCCATCACCTTTCTCGCCAAGGACAAACTCGGGTTCTGGGAAGTCCGCGGCTACTCCAACACCGCCGATCCCTGGACCGAAGATCGCTACGCTTGAGGCATATCAAGCTCATGCCGGCTCGTTCCAGTTTTCGAACATAGCGGCTTCCTCTTTGCCGATTTCAACTGCCTTCATCGCAGTGCCTGCCGCAGCAATGAATCGCTGCAAGGCATACTCACCGCGCGTCAATCTACGCACGGCATCGGCCACGAGTTCACGCGGATAGATCGCGGCCAACGGCTCGTAGAATCCGTCACACAGTCCCACTGCGCCAACCCCCGGCTCGCAAAGTTCCTTCAGTCGCTCAAACCAAACCGGTTGCATCTGCGGCAAATCCACCGCCAGCACGATGAGATGCGTCTGCCGCATCTTTTCCAATGCTGCCGCGATCCCTCCCAATGGCCCGGCGTCCGCCAACGCGTCCCGCACCACGTTCACGCCAGCGGGCGCCCAAGTCTGCTCAGGGCGCACGGACAGTATGATCTCACTCGCCCGGGTTCTCGCCAATACCGCCCATTGTCTTTGCCATAGTGCCATGCCGTCAACCGGCAGCAGTGCTTTGTCCGTGCCCATGCGGGTAGAACGGCCCGCAGCGAGCAGCACGGCACTAAATGAAGGGGTGTCGGACATTAGTGCAGTTAGACGGCAAGTGAGCGCACACGCAACTTACCGTTCGACACCGCTCAGGTCGCTCCGTAAAAAGTCACTCCATGGCTGGATCAAGCAAGACGCTCGCTAACCGGATTCTCATTGGACTCGTGATCGGTGCCGTCGCCGGCGCGATTACCCTCGGCATCGGCCACTTCTACCCGCCCTTGCTGAGCTTCATGCAAAAGGTGTCGACGAGTGTGTTTGACCCGTTGGGCCAGGTATTCCTGCGCATGCTGTTTTTCGTGGTCATCCCGTTGGTATTCGCGTCGCTCGCCAGCGGCGTCACCCAACTCGGTCGACTCGACAAACTCGGCCCGCTCGCCGGCCGCACCTTCACTTTCTTCATCGCCAACATGGCTATCGCCGTCGCGTTGGGCCTGATCATGATGCAGGTAGTCAACCCCGGCGGCCACCTCAGCCCCGAAGCCAAAGACGTGCTGATGGCGGAATTCGGCGGCGATGCCCTCAAGCACGTCGCGACTTCCGCCACCCAGCCCAAGTTCAGTTTCAGCCTGGTGGTGGACATGTTCATGCCACGCAACCTGCTTGGCGCGGTGACCGGCCAGAACCGCGGTGGTCTGGGCGAGGTGCTGCCGCTGATTCTCTTCGCCATCCTTGTCGGGGCCGTCGGCACGCAGCTGCCGGAGGATAAACGCAAAAAACTGCAGGACAGTCTCGATCTCGTGACCGACCTGATGACGGGTATCGTCCACTTCGCCCTGCGGCTCGCGCCCTACGCCGTGCCGGCAATGATTTACAGCGTCGTGGTCAAGATCGGCGTCGATATCATACTCGCCCTTGGCGTCTTCGTAATCGGCTGTATCGCCGTGATGGCGCTTCACCTCTTCGGCACCATGTCGATCTGGCTGAAATTGTTCACCAAGCGTTCGCCCAAAGTGTTCTTCCAACAAATCCGGGCCGTGCTCATCACCGCCTTCTCCACCAGTTCAAGCAGCGCGACGATGCCGACCTCGATCGATTGCGCCCGCGACACCCTGAACGTATCGGCCAGCACCCGCGGTTTCGTCATTCCACTCGGGGCCACCATGAACATGAGCGGCACGGCCTTGTATGAAGGGTGCGTCGTGCTCTTCGTGGCCCAAGTCTTCGGGGTCGACCTCACCTTTGCGCAGGAAATCACGCTGCTGGTCTTGGCCGTGCTCAGTGCGATAGCTGTAGCAGGTATCCCTGGCGGTTCATTACCGTTGATCGCAGGATTGTTAGCCACCTTTGGCGTGCCGCCGGAAGGCATTGGCATCGTGCTCGGCGCCGACCGCCTGCTCGATATGGCTCGCACGACCGTCAACGTCGGTTGCGACCTCGTGACCACCGTCATCGTGGACGAAAAGACGAAGGTGGCTGAATCGTCGACTGTGTGACGCAGGTAAATAATTAACCCAAGTGTCACGCAGGCGGGCTTCCCGCGGACCGGCTAATCGCTAACTTCGGATCATGAAGCTAACGTTGTTTTGGTCGTTCACGTTCTGCGTGGGATTCGTTGCCTCGGCTGCAACCTGCGCCGCGGAAACCTATGCCCCCTTCAAGCCGGACATGCCGTCGGGCGCGGCTTACACCCTCGACGCGTTGGCCTTGCATCCCACGCAGTTCTCCACCGGCCAACGCGAAATCAATTACAAGCGCAGCAAGTTCGACAAGATGGACCGGGCGGAAGTGACCGCTTACTTACAAAAGAAGGACGTGCCAGTCGTCGTGGGACCGGGCGGTGTGCCCTACCTGACCGACGGGCATCACACCATCAGCGCCTTGATCGCCTGCGTGCACCCCGACAAGACCGTCTATGGTCACGTCCTCGCCAATTGGTCGAACCTGCCCGCCGCCGATTTCTGGGCGAAGATGCAAAAACAGGGCTACACCTTCTTGCGCGATAGCTCGGGCCAAATGCGTAGCCCCATTGAATTGCCGGTTTCCCTAAACGAAATGAAACCCGATCCCTATCGCGGTCTCGCTTGGGCGGTGATGCAGGCCGAGGGATTCAAGGAGATCAAACCACCTGAAATTTTCTTTCAGGAGTTTTATTGGGCGGATTTCTTTCGCGATAAAATCACTTGGGACGACACCGACAACGCGGCGTTCGCCCTAGCCGTGCATAAGGCGTTGGAACTAGCCCACAGCCCGGCTGCTGCCGGACTGCCGGGTTACGTCGCAGCCAAGGACTGACCGTGATCAGTGCGATTCCGCCGCGTCACCGCTCCCGGTGCTGCGGATAGCTTGGATGGCGCGACCGTAGAAGAGCGCGTTGAAGAACACGCGGTTGCCGCCATACCAGAACCCGCGGAAATTCGGATCATCTGGCAGGGCAATGACCACGCCGTTGCCTTGCGTCAACGCGAGCACAGCCGCCGAGTTGGCAATCGCCTTTTGATTGGCCTCGTTGGCGTAACCGCTGCGCAGCGGCGTCGCAGTGTAGACCGCCGGCGTCTCGTAGGGCGACTTGGCGGGCTTGAGCAAAATGCGGTTGGTGCGGCAGAACGCGAGATGGTCACCATTGAAGCCGAAGCCCAACGGATGCGTGGTATCAATTGAGGCGGAGAAAATGGCCCCGGACACCAGGTTGAGGGCCTCGCGGTCCCAGGCCGTGCCGTAGGGCTGGCGCTGAACGGGCTCGGCCTTCTTGTCTCCTTCGGCTTTGTCAGCCACGAGTTCAATCGCGGCGATACCCTTCTTGGCGGCCCATTCGGTAGCTTTACCGGTCAGCACCAGAGTCCCGCCGTTATGCACCCAAGCCTTGAGGGCGGCGACTGACTTGTCGCTCACCGCATCGACGTAGGTTCCGTCGGCAAACAGGATCACGGTATAACGCGAGAGGTCGGCCCGACTGACTTGCGCCAGATCCAGCAAGGTCGGCGTCAGACCCAGACGCTGATCGAGCACGTGCCATGCCGCGCCAATTTCCTGCGCGTCCACGCCCCGCCCGGTGATGAGCGCGACCTTGGGCAGTTCAAGATGTGCAAAGGACCGGCTGCCGAAATCCACTCCCCCGGGAGTCAACCCGGTGGCACAGCCATATACCGTAACCGCGTCCTCGCGCACGATGGTGTCGATGAGCTCGCGAATCTGCGCCGCCTTCTCGGTCTGAATCCCCACCGGGATAAGCACGGCGCCGGGGGCCAATTGCGCTGGGGTGCCATCGGCCGCGACTATGTCGATCGGGGCCTCGGTCAGTCCCTTGACCAGAATGCCGGCCTGCTCCAATCGCCGCAGGGCCCGGGGGGCGTAGTAACCCGACCAATCGATCAGGTAGGCGTAGTCGCTGTGACCGCCGACCAACCGGCCGGTCGGGAAAGATGGTGCGGCCGCCAATACCTCACCGCTTGACGGAACCTTGGCCAATTCCGCAAATGGCAGGTTGAAGGCCAGCGGCAGAGTCCAAGCCGAAACGTCGTAGAAGATGTTGTCCTCAAACTTTGTGCGCTCGACAAAGATTTCGTGCAGCAGGCGGTATTGAATTTGGTCAGTAGGGACGACCCAGGCATGACCGGGAGTGAAGGTTTGGTCGTCGACTTTGAGTTCCGATTTGAGCGGACGAACCTCAATATGATGGCGCATTAACAAATCGACGAAGGCCCAGGCTCGGGCCGGGTCGCCATCGTCGCCAAACACATAGGCGCGCACTTCATCCTTGGCGGCCAGCTCGGCGGTGTCCTTGGCAAAGTCACGCTGCATCGCAAGCAGGTCGGTGCGCAGGGCCACGGCCGCTTCGAGGGTGCTGAACGAAGTGAACACTTGATTCCGGATCGCGTAGGCAAAGGTAAGCACGCCGTTGTCGCTTTCCTGCGCATGGCCGCGGGCACTCGCCTGCTCGAAGAGGATGCCCACGGTGCCGTGCAAATCCGGATAAGTGGATCCCTTGCCGGGGTAGAAATCGTCGTAACCTTGCTCGGAGAAATACAACACGCCATACTGATCGAGGTCACGCTGGTGATAAGCCGCGACCTTGCGGGTCAATTCAAACACGCGCTGAGCTGAACTCGGGTTGTTCCGGCTGGGCACGCCGGGCTGAAAGAAGAACGTGCTGGCGGAACTCATCTCGTGATGGTCCGTGAGGAGATTAGGCCGCCATTGGTGAAACAGTGCGGCCCGCACGCGAGCTTCGGGATGCACCAAGGGGAGCCAGTCGCGGTTGGGATCAAAAAGGTAGTGGTTGTAACGGCCGTTGGGCCACGCCTCGTTGTGCTCGCGGTCATCGGGATCCGCCGAGGGAGCGCTAAGTGATTTGTGCTGGTTGAACCACTGGGCGGCACGGTCGCCGCCGTCGGGATTGCGCTGGGCCTCGATCAAGATGACGGCATCGCGCAATTGCGCCTCGATCGCCGGTCCGCGCGCCGCAGCCAGATAATAGACGTAGAGCACCATGGCATTGGTTCCGCTCGGCTCATTGCCGTGGATGCTGTAACCCTGATTCACCACCACGGGCATCTTCGAGATGTCCACCTGGCCGGACTTGGCCGGATCGAAAAGCGCGAGGTGTTGCGTGCGTATGGTCTCAAGATTCCGGAGGTTTTCCGGCGAGCTGATCGTGAGCACGATGAGCGGTTTGTGTTCGTAGGTGAAACCGGCGATTTCGAGTTTCACCCGGTCTGGGGCTGCGGCTGCCACCGCTTGGAGGTAGCCGGCGATCAATTCGCTGCGCAAATGCCACTCACCCACTTGCCACCCGAGAAACTGCTCGGGGGTGGGCACCTTGGGGTCATAGTCAGTGCCTGCTGGCAGGTAATAATCGAGCGGCACCCCGGCGCGCATGATGGGCGAAAGCCAACAGGTCAGAACAAGGAAAAGGGTCGCAAGTTTCCGGGAGAGCATGGGATGATGTTTAATTTGGATGCCGGCCGCGCCAACCCCAATCCTTGGCGTAAGTTTACTTAACAAACCCTATCCCACCCTGGCCAGTCGTCGCAAGGCTGTGCCATGCGTAGCTCCAACGGAGCGTAGCATGGTGCCCAAGGCGGGACTCGAACCCGCACACCGTGAGGCACAGGCTTCTGAGACCTGCGTGTCTACCAATTCCACCACCTGGGCGCGTTGGAAGGGGCAAAAGATACGGCGCAGGCGACTGGCGCAAGAAAATAGATTTCCCTCCCCGCCCAGGGCCGCTCAAGCTGGCCCTCCCCATGAAAAAAGACGCCGTGCTCTCCAAAATCCGCGCCGAGAAGGTCGTGGCGCTTATTCGCGCCGATAATTCCGACGGTTTGCTCGACTGTGCCAAGGCCCTCGCTGAGGGCGGATTGACCAGTATTGAGCTAACCATGACCACCCCGGGCGCCATCCGTATGCTGGAAAAAGCCACGGCAGAGCTACCTGATTTTATCTTTGGACTAGGCACGGTGCTCGACGCCGAGACCGCCCGGATGGGCATTCTCGCCGGCGCCCAGTTCGTGGTCACGCCAGCGCTTCGTCCCGACGTGATTACCCTCTGCCGCCGCTACAGCATTCCGGTATTTTGCGGTGCTTTTACCCCCACGGAGATCGTCAACGCGTGGGAAGCTGGCGCTGATGCCGCCAAGGTTTTCCCGGCAGAATTCTTCGGCCCCGCTTACATCAAGTCGATCAAGGGTCCGTTACCACACATCGAAATCGTGCCAACCGGCGGCGTGAGTGCGGAAAATGTGGGCGATTTCCTGAAGGCTGGCGCCATGGCGACCGCCGCCGGCAGTTCCCTGGTCGATGCCAAATCGCTCAAGGAAAAGAACTGGTCCGCCATCACCGCCAAAGCCAAGGCCTTTGTCGCGGCGGTGGCTGCCTGCAAATAAGCCAATTCAGTCACAAATTGTGCCGGTCGAATTGGCCGGCCTTTTTTGCGACGCCTTATTTCGTTGCCGGTAAATAATCGGCAATGCCGGGGATTTCCTTTACGCGCCGGCCACCCGTGTGACGGGTCAGGTAAGGGTCTTCCTCGGGAGCCGCTTGAATTTCCTCATCCCCTTCAGCCTCGGATTCATCCACTCCACCGGTAATGATCCACTCCTGCTCTTCCTCGAAATAATGTGAGATCCGCAAGGCCACCGGATCGAGCACCACGGAGGCACTCTTTACCCGACCCGCTTTGACGAATTCGATCAGGCAGGGGAAAAACTGATCCTTATAGCGTCCCTGAAAGTCGGAAATCCATTTGTTCAACACGCCTTCGCGCAGGTTTAGCAGCACCACATCGCTGAAATGCACGCAGGCATCATACCACGCCAGCAAGGGCGGGTGCGCCTCCCCGAGCTGGCAGTTTACCACGGTGATAACTCGGCCCATTTCGGCGCCATTTTGATCAATCCAAGGTTTCAGTGCTTCAATTTGATCCACCGGACTTCCCCGGCCATCACTGATCAGAAAGACATGGGTCGCTGCAGCCGGAAATTCCGCCTCAATGGCCGAACCGGTCCACGCCCAGCGGGTAACTGCGGGTAGTTTTTCGTCCACCGGTGTGCTGGCTTCGTTCTCGCACAGCAATACGGCCGGTTGATCCGTTTTCGGCAACCCATCTGCAATCAAGTCGAGTAGCACGCTACGACGGCCGGAACCGGCTGCGCCTAGAATGAAGTATACCAGTGGCTTGTCCGTGGAAATCACCGGTGAATCAAAATTTGAAGATACGGTTTTGCGCCATGTGACGCATCCAATGATCCAGCAGAACCAGAGCAGTCATGGCCTCAACAATTGGGACCGCACGGGGAACCACACACGGGTCGTGCCGGCCCCGGGCAGCCAGTTCAGTATTCTCGCCCTTCACATT
>Ga0222714_10000577_pt1 | contig 42060 bp, 48 predicted proteins | sample C33_3DmetaG_FD_165048 | JGI IMG/M metagenome (GOLD analysis project Ga0222714, IMG submission 165048) | Estuarine water microbial communities from San Francisco Bay, California, United States - C33_3D | ecosystem: Environmental > Aquatic > Marine > Unclassified | place: USA: California...
TGATACAGGTATTGTTGATACAGGCATTGTTGATACAGGCATTGTTGATACAGGCATTGTTGATACAGGCATTGTTGATATAGGCATTGTTGATGGTGAGTTAGTAGATGTTATAGGCATTGTTGATGATGAGTTAGTAGATGTTATAGGCATTGTTGATGATGTGCTATCTGAAGTATTGGATAACGAACTAGATGACATATCATTTCCAACAATAACTATAGCAGGTTGTTTTACAGGTTCTGATGCTTTTTTTGTTTGAGAAATGATTTTAGAAGCTTCTTTTTTAAGATTTTCAATTTGTTTTTGTGTTGTCTCGACAATTTTACTTTCAACTATTGCTTCAAAAAGCTGAACTCCGTTAACATAATCAGTTTCACATTTAACATATAAATCAATAATAAATTTTCTAGTTTTTTCAACAGATTTTTGTAAGGCAATATCTGTTAATTTAGGATTAATTCTAATAACACGTTTTCCAGAATAAGGGTCATTTACATATGTAAATAATTCATTAATTACTTCTAATAATTTATATTGATTATCAGCAGCAGATTGAATCATTTTTTTAATATTTTCAGCGTACTTAACATATAATTCATCCTTCTTATTGATTGTATATTTTTCTTTAATAATAGGATTAGGAGGTTGGCATCCAGGTTTTTTGCTATAATCACGTAATTTAATGTCACTAAATTTTTTAATGGTATCAGGCATTTCTTCGTTGCCTGTAAATGCTGTATAAAATGTTTTTAAATCTTTACGAAATTGTTTTTCTGTTGATTCTGACATACCAGTAAAAATTCCATTAGAATAATCATAATTATCATCTAGATATAAACGCATAAGCTCTTGAATACCAGGTTCTTCAGCTAAAGTTTTTTGTGTTCCATTTTTATTAATATTCATATCACAAACACGTGGTTGTATTGTAACACTATTAGTTTGTTCATCTATGATTTCACCCTTTTTAAGAGCTCTAATTCTGTTATCACAGATATTTAGTTTATATGTATAAACAGGATTAATTGTCATAACGATAGCAGCAAATACATGTGCTATTTTAACATAATATTTAGCAATTCCAATACATACACGTTTTTTTCTAATACTTTTTTGTGTATCATTAGATACATCTAAACTTTGAAGATTGTCTTGATTAATAAATCTAATTTTATCAGTTTTTAAATCATTAACTTCAACTCCATCTTTAATTCTTTGAGCTAAAAAGGTAACTTCCATATCATTGAAGTATCTATCAATTATATCAGAGGTGAGAACAACAAGTTTATCACAATATGCCTTTTCAGAAAGTTTGCTTAAGCTTTTAAAATCCATTGTTAAAATATAATATGTTGCTATATAATCGATAATATCATAAAAGTTTTTGAATTCTGTTTCAGATTTTTTAGTAGATGATGTGCTATTACCCATATATTATAGAGTCTTAAAAAAATATAAATAAAAAAATATAAATAAAATTGAATTAAAAATATTTAATCTAGTCAATGATAAATATAGAATGATGAGCAAAGATAAAAGTCAAAAACGTAAAAATAATAATATAAATAAGTCTGAATTATGGAATATATTTGATTCAGAAATTGAAAATCCAGAAAAGCCGAAGGTTCCTTTAGAGTGTATTTATGGTTCAGGAAATAGAGAATTTTGTGAACGTTGTGAGACTATTTTAGCATTCTCTGAGGAAGGATTTTTAACATGTAAAAATAATAAATGTGGTATTATTTATAAAGATTTAATAGATCAGAGTGCTGAATGGAGATATTACGGAGCAGACGATAATCAGAATTCAGACCCAACTAGATGTGGTATGCCAATTAATCCGCTTTTACAAGAATCTTCTTATGGTTGTAAAGTATTATGTTTTGGTCCAATGAGTTATGAAATGCGTAAGATAAGACGTTATTCGGAATGGCAATCTATGCCACATAAAGAAAAAACACAATATGATGAATTCCAAATTATTACGACAATGGCTAATAATTCAGGGATTCCCAAAATGATTATAGATGATGCTATAATTTATCATAAAAAAATATCCGAGTCTGATTATAGATTTAGAGGTGTAAATCGTGATGGAATTGTTGCTGCTTCTATATATATTTCATGTAGAATCAATAATTATCCTAGAACAGCCAAGGAAATTGCGCAAATATTTCATTTAGACGCTACTAGTGCAACTAAAGGTTGTAAAAATGCGTTATCAATCATAAATGATTTAGAAAAAGATATGGATAACAAAGAAAAAACAAATTTTGGAAAAACAAAACCAGAAGCATTTATTGATAGATATTGTAGTAAATTGAATATAAATAATGAATTAACTAAATTGTGTCAATTTATTTCAATGAAAATAGAAAAAATGGATGTAATGCCTGAAAATACACCGCCATCAATAGCAGCAGGAGTAGTTTATTTTATAGCACAATTGTGTAAATTAAATATTAGTAAAAAAGATGTTAAAAATGTAAGTGAAACAAGTGAAGTAACAATAAATAAATGTTATAAAAAGCTTGAAAAAATAGCAAAAGAAGAAAATATTGTTCCTGCAGCAATATTAAAAAAATATAATTTGGAAATTTGTAAATAAAATATAAAAATAATATATAATGTCTAAACAAAAAGGTGGATTAAAATTAAAAAATTCTTCTAAAAGAGGGTTTACTCCCATTTATGATATGATAAATAGTCCAAGTTGTTCTATAAACTTATTAACATATAAATCATTAAAAGGATTTATGATTTATATAGATGTATCTGAAGATGATTCAGAATATTTTAGTATACAAGGTGGAAAATTTACAAAACTAGTAACAAGTTTTTTATTAAAATTTGCGGTTATAACACCTAATAATGATGAAGGTCTACCTACGTTTAAGACTATTGGAAAATCATCAGAATCAAAAAAAAGTTATTTTGAAGAAGCAAAATTACAACAAAAAATTTGGAAGAACTCTATTTCAGGAGGTAGACCTGAAATTTGTCCCCCTGTAGCAAATTTTTCTTTATTTGAAAATAATGATTCTATAGATTTGTTAGCATTTTTACAAAGTAAGACAACAGGAGATGTTAAAGAAGTTTTAGATTATTTATTTGATTGTGTTAATGTTAATAAAGATTATGGAATAGGTGTATTAACTATGCCAAAGGTTGATAATTCTATAACATTTGGTGATTTTATATATTCTCCTTCGCGTTCTAATTTTTATGGTATAACAATAAATACTGAAACTAAAAATGATGTTTTTTCTTCCGTTGCATCAAAAATTGTAAGACTATTTATTGACATTGGTGTTATACATTTTGATTTACATAGTGGTAATGCTTTAATATTTAAAACAAGTGATAATCAATTAAATTCATTAATAATTGATTTTGGTAGGGCTTCTGATTTAAATAGTGGTGTAGATGATGAATATTTAACAGAGACAGAAAAACAAGATATTATAAAAGAAAAAAATAAATTTTATAATAAATTATTTTCAATGTCTTTAGATTCTCCTGAAGCAGAAAAAGTAAAATATTGTAAGGAAATTCTTGATTATATAGCTGATATAGATTATGACAAAAATCAACAAATGTTTAGTTTTACAGATAAAAATCGTTATCAAATGGATTGGTATGATAAATTTCCAACAAACCCAACTGTTATGGCAAAAGTATTTGATTTAGTAAAACAATCAGTAGAATTAGCTGATAGAATTTCTATGGGACCACAAACAATAAAAAGATATGAAAGTTCAGGTTATTTGATAAATTTTAATGCAGATGTAAATTCGTTCATTGTTCCTTTTACAAGTCAGCCATCAGGTTTACCTTCTGCTCAAGTAAGCCCAAAATGTGATGCTGATAATCCAAGTTTTTGTGTAATAAGTGGAGGTAAAAAACGAACAAGAAAATTAAAGAAAAATAAGAAATCAAGAAAAAATAAAAAAACTAAAAAAAGAAAATATTAAATATTTTAGTTTAAATAGATATAAATTAGTTTTAAATATAAAAATAAAAACTTTATGATAACTATAATGTCAGAAGAAGTAAAAATTCCTAAGCGTATTTTTATAGTTCCTTACAGGAATCGTGTTCAACATAAATTTTTTTTTTGTAAATACATGAGCTTTATATTAGAAGATAAGGATGATTATGAGATATTTTTTTCTCATCAATGTGATGCCAGAACTTTTAATAGAGGTGCTGTAAAAAATATAGGTTTTATTGCGGCACGAAACAAATATCCTGACCATTATAAGGATATTACTTTTATTTTTAATGATGTTGATACAATTCCATTTAGTAAAATATTTGACTATGAAACAACGCATGGAATTGTAAAACATTATTATGGTTTTAAATATGCTTTAGGTGGTATTGTTGTAATGAAAGGTGCTGACTTTGAAAAAACAAATGGGTTTGCGTGTTTTTGGGGATGGGGTATGGAAGATAATGTTTTACAAAAGCGATGTGATAGAGTAGGATTAAAAGTTGATAGAAGTGTATTTTATAATATTGGTAGTCCAGAAATTTTACAACTTTTTGACGGAATATCAAGAATCATATCAAAAAAAGACCCATGGAGGGGTGAATATGATGATGGACAAGATGGGTTAAGAACTATATCACAATTAAGCTATACAATTGACGAAAAATCGGATAATCCAAATGATAATATATTTGTAGTACATAATCCTAATATTAAAATTGTAAATATTAAAACATTTTTAACACATATTCCATTTGGTTCAGAAGAATATTATAATTATGATTTGAGAGAACCAAAAAGAAAAATAATAAACCCTGATAAAATTAAAGAGACAAAGAAAACAGTAATAGCAACAACAGATTGGTCAAATATTCCACATTATCCAACTACTAGAGAGAAAAGAGAAAATGTAGCAAAATATTTAATAAAAATGGGTAAACAAGTTCCTCAAGAATTATTAAAACAAATAGAAGAAGACAAAAGAAAAGAGATAGACGAAGATGCGTTTAATAATTTTAATATAAAACAAGAAGATAATGAACATGAAAATGAAAGTGAAACATCAACTGAAAATCTACTAGGTTATTACAGATATCATCAAATACAACAACAGCAACAGCATCAACAGCAACAAAAAATACAACAACAACGTCAACCATTATATCAAAATTTTGTAAATAATGGACATATATCAAAAATACCAATACAAATGCAAAGACCTCCAAACAAATTTTCTCCACAATATGCTAGTTATGTTGGTGCAAAGCCTAGAGCACAAGCAAGTGCCAGGGTTGGTTTAGGTGGTGTATTTTAATTTTTATACCAAACATAAACCATTTCAGTATGATTATTTTGTCTTTTAGATTTTTTAAGAGGAAATATAAAATGAGCTTCACCAAATAAGTTTTTAAGGACGTTATCATAAACTTCTTTACAAACGTTAATAATGAAATATCCTCCTTTTTTTAGATGTAAATAGCTTTTAGAAAAAATAGGTTTATAGAATTTCTTATCCATTTCTTTTTTAGAATTGTATACCATGTTGTTGGCATATTTTTCTATAAAATAATATGGCGGAGACGAGAATATGGTGTCATAATCCATTGTAGAATAATCAAAATCAACAGCATCGCATATATGGATGCTAAATTCTGTGTTTGATTTTGTGCGCAAATATTTTACCATATCATCATATGGCTCTTTTAAATCATTATTAATTTCTATACCATAATATGCCTCTAAATTTAATGCTGCTGCCGCTACTGCTGAACCACCCCAACCTGCGCAAAAATTTAACACTCGTTTAGCATTAAAACGAGTATAAATCTCCATACAATTTAACGGCCTCATTATATTTATCGCACTTATACATATATTATATACTTCTTTTAAAACTTTATACTCATGCTTCGTCTTATTTTTATTTTTTACGTCTTCGTAATATTTTAACATCGTCTGAATAAATTTTTTCTCTCTAAATAAGTCTAAATTTTTTATAAATTCAAAATAATTTACATCATATTTACCCTTTGTCTCTAGACGTTGTAAAAATGTAAAATAATCTACTACATCATTTCCTATTTTTGACCTCTCTGATATCATTTCTGCTTTTTCTCCTATCTTTATTAATTTATTCATATCTTCTTCTACATCTTCTATTTTTATATCTTTTATTTTTTTTGCCATGTTTATTTTTTCTTCTTTTGTATAATTTTCAGTTAACATTTTATTATTAAATGAGAGAATATTTATTGTAATATATTTTTATTGTAATATTAATTTAAAATAATATTATAATATCTATTATGAATTCAATTTCTGATATAAAACACGCATTTTATATTAATCTTCAATCCAGACCTGATAGAAAACAACATGTCGAAACCCAACTTAAAAATGTCGGAATTAATGCCGAGAGATTTAATGCAATTAAAATGGCTAATGGAGCTATAGGTTGTAGTATGAGTCATCTTAAAATCATTGAAAATGCTAAAGCTAATAACTTTGAACATGTTCTCATTGTTGAAGATGATATATTATTTACTAATCCTAATTTATTTATACAACAATTTAATACATTTCTCTCTGAACATAAAGATTTTGATGTCGCATTAATAGCTGGAAATAATGTACCGCCTTATACAAAAATTGATGATTCATGTGTTAAAGTTACTCGTTGTCAAACTACTACAGGTTATATTGTACAAAAACATTATTATGATATCCTTATTAAAAACTACAAAGATGGAATACTTAATTTAATCAAAGAACCTGCTAATCATTTTATTTATGCTATTGATAAATATTGGTTTAATCTCCAAGCTATTCATAAATGGTATTTAATTACTCCTTTAAGTGTAACTCAAAGAGCTGATTATAGTGATATTGAAAAACGTCCAACTGATTATACTCCTGCTATGCTTGATTTAGATAAGGTAGCTTTTATGAAGAGACAACAAGAATTAGCTGCTTTAAGAAACTTTAAACTTAATTAAATTTTACCTTCTTCTATTAACTTCGGATAATCACTTAATTCAATATCAGTAAAAAACTTATTTGTAGCTAAATTTGTTATATTTAATTTATAATATGGGTCTAGATTAAAACCTATCGCATAATCCTCCAAAAATTCCTTTTCAATTAAATTTTTCTTACTTATTACATTTGCTAATGCTTGCTTCGAGAGAAAATAAAAACGACCACTACAATATTTTGTTTGAAGTATAGGCAAATATTCTGGTAATTCTGGATGAATTTTATGATATTGTGATAAATAATTTTGTTTTACATCTACAATATAACCTCCATAGTGTATTTTTCTGCTATTACTTGTTATCCCTCTCACTACATCTAAAAATTTTTCATTTACTAATATCTGATCATCATCTGTTTTAAATAAGTATTTGAAATCAAATGTTTCATAAACTGCTTCATAAGCTCTAATGACTTTTTTTGGTAATGAGTTATAATCATCTTCAACCTTAACCCATAAAATTTGAGATTCATTATCAAATTTATATTTTGTATCTAATTCCGGAACACCAATAACATGGTAATATTTTAAAAAAGAAGGGATTTTTTGTAACCAAGTCATTTTTTGAAATTTTGCTTTCTTTAAGTATTTCTTACAATTCATAATAAGCATTATATATTCTTGCTCAATCATAGTTATATTTAAAATATTTCCTTTATTTCTTTTGGAAACAAAATAAATATATTATTATTTCTATTTAAAAGTAAACATAATATTGAATTATAATGGAAACAATTAGACAAATTGTTGAATTAATATCTATTAATAGATATAAAAATGGATCCTCTGATATTATGGAACATATTATGACGTTATATAAATATGCTAAGGAGTGTGATAGTGTTTTTGAAACTGGAGTCAGAGGTTGTATTTCTTCATGGGCGTTTTTATATGGTCTTTTAGATAATAATAATGAATCTAAAAAACGATTTTTTTTAAATGATATTGAAACTTGTGATATTAATGATTTACTTGAAATTAGTAAAAATTTCGATAATATTGATGTTAAATATGAATGGAAAAATAACTTAGACATTGAATTTAGTGAAAATTACGATATTACGTTTATTGATACATGGCACATATATGGACAATTGAAACGAGAACTTGAAAAGTTCAGTAAAATTACCAATAAATATATTATTATGCACGATACAACAATAGACGAAATATATGGTGAATCAATTAGAGGCGGACATAATATGCAGGCAGAAAGTGAGAGAAGTGGTATTCCTGTTGAAGAAATCGCAAAAGGATTAGGACCTGCTATTTTCGAGTTTTTACGAGATCATCCTGAATGGTATATTAAAGAAAAATATACTAATAATAATGGTTTAACCATTTTAGCTAAAAGATAAAATTAATAATATAAATTTAAATTTAAAAATTATATTATTATTATTATTATTATTATAATGAGTATTCAATATTATTTAATACATGGTGTTGACAAACAAAGGGGTCCTAGAATGATCGATGAATTTAAAAGATGGAATTTAGATAACAATAATGTTAAATGGATATTAGAACCTAATAAGGATAAAATTACTGAAGAATTTAGAAAACAAGTTCTTATTAAAGAACCATCCTATAGTTGTGGAAATTACAGCTTGCCTGGTTGTCCAAACATAAAAAATGGGCAGATTTCTTGTACATTTAAACATTTTTTATGCTTAAAGGATATTGTTGAAAATAATTATGATTATGGAGTAATAATGGAAGATAATCAATTTTTTTGTGGTGATATAGATTATCATGTTAAATTATATATTGAACAATTAAATAATATGTATCCTGACTGGGATATTATATTCGATACAAAATGGCTAAGTTATAAAAATATTGAAGAACATGAAGTAAAGGATGGAATATATGTATATCCCAAATCGAATGAAATTGGAAAATATGTTCATGGTGGAACTCGGTTAGCTCAATTTTATATTTTAACAAATAAATGTGCTAAAAAATTATACGAAAATTATATTCCTTTTAATAATGCTCCAGATTGGTGGATGAACGATTTATTTAGAAAATTAAATATTAAATCATTTTGGGCAGAACCTTGTATAAGTGATGTATTTCCTCATATTTCTACAGCAAATTAAATCACATATTATAAATCTCTTGAATATTTGATTTATCCCAAAAAGGAATATTTCCTATATCATAATTTAATATATGATGAAAACCTAATTCACTATCTTTATGTGTTGAATGATTATAATAAGGTATATAAAAAACTTTGAATTTTTCTATTATTTTAGTAAATTCATTTTCACAAAACATACCAATATGTATTGTTTTTAATTGACATTCTCCAAATATTTCTTTTATTTTATTTTTTTTTATAAAAAAAGCATCATTCATATAATAATCCATAGTTTCTCCTTTTTTTGTCCCCTCATATCTCCTACATACAATATCTACATCCTTATTAAATTTGCTTATTGAATTATTAAATAAATTTATATCATTAATATATACATCTTCATGGGAATAAACAACTATATCATCACTATCATTTAAATCATATTTTATTACCATTTTCATTCCATAAATAATTGAATTAAAACATGATGTTTGATGTCCTTCATTATCTGAAAATTTTTCACAAATAATATTATTATTAGATTGATTATTAAAATAATTTAAAACATTTACATCATTTGTTGCTATATATATAGCTTTTGTATCTGGAAAAAAATATAGATTATTTTTAATCGTATTTAACAAAGTATTTAGATTATTCCAACATGGTCCAAAAACAAAAATAATACCCATTATATATGTTAAGTTAATTAATTTATTTATATTGTTTTAATATAAATGAAAATAATAGATTGTTTTATTTTTTATAATGAAATAGAATTATTAAATTATAGATTAAATATTTTACATAAAGTTGTAGATTATTTTATAATTGTTGAAAGTAGACATACCTTCATTGGAAAAGAAAAACCATTATTTTTCGAATTAAATAAATCTGTATTTGAAAAATTTCAAGATAAAATAATACATATTATAGTTGAAGATTTTCCTCATAAATATCCAAATATAAATATTTCTAATGGTGAACAATGGAATAATGAAAGATATCAGAGAAATTGTATTAAAAATGGTTTTGATAAAATTAAATTAAATGATGATGATATATTGGTAATTACAGATATTGACGAAATACCAAATAGAGATATATTAGAAAAAATTAAAAATAATGAAATTAATATAACTATTAATGTATTAGAAATGGATTTTTATTATTGTAATTTAAATCACAAAAAAAAGGTAAAATGGCCAAGTGCTAGAATTATTTCTTACGATTTTTATAAAAAATTATCGTTAACAATAAATGATATACGTTTTTATAGTTGTAGCGAAATTTTAAATGCTGGTTGGCATTTATCGTATTTTGGAAATGGTGAATTTATTAAAAATAAGATTGAAAATTTCAGTCACCAGGAATTAAATATACCTATTTATACTGATATTAAAAATATAAATAAAAGATTAATATCAAATGCTGATGTATTTGATAGACAAGACAAAAATAATATTGCAGATATAATACCTGTTAAGGATAATTCAAATTTACCACATGAATATGAAATATATCTTAAAAATTTTGTTTTATTTTAATATAAAAAGAAAACATTTATATTATAATATATGACTTCAAACATTACAGCAATTATTAATATATTTCGTAGACACCATATTCTTGAACAACAAATTAATGCTATAATGAACCAAAGCATACCTCCTAAATCAATTATAATTTGGAATAATGGTAATCAAGAAGTAGATTTATCCAAATATAAAAAAGATCCTATTTTTAAAATATTTGATTGTAATTATAATAGTGGGGTATGGTCTAGATTTATGATTTCTCAATTAGCAGATACAGATTATATATGTATATTTGATGATGATACTATTCCTGGTAGTAATTGGTTTAAAAATTGTATGAATTGTATGAGTCAAAAAGAAGCATTATATGGAACAATAGGTGTTATTTTTAAAAATGAGGATAATTATAGAGTTTATAGAAGATATGGTTGGGATAGTAATTTGAATGGTAATAATGTTGTTCCAAAGCCCGTTGATATTGTAGGTCATTCTTGGTTTTTCAAAAAGGAGTGGATATCTTTTTTATTGAGAGAACCACAAAAAGTAAATGAATATTTTTGTGTTGGTGAAGATATGACATTTTCATATATGTTACAAAAATATGCTAACATATCAACATATGTTCCTCCACATCCAAGTAATGATTTATCCTTATTTGGTTCAATTCCAAAAACTGCTTGGGAATATGGATGTGATGGAAATAGTGGCTCAAGTGGTTCTGGATTTGATAATGTCATTAATAATTATAGAAAAGAAGGATTCAGAACATTAATTAATAGACAGAATGTAACAAGCACAGAAGATTTTAATTTTTTTATTAATAAAATAAACATTTCAACACCTTTTGCTGTTATAAGACCTGCTGATGGTGAATTTCATGTTCTTCAAAATAATACTCTCACTAATATTGATAATTGGACATTTACAAAAAATGGTAAATTACATAAAGATTTAACAAATGCTATTTTTTTAGCGTCCAATAAAAATTGTTATGTTGGAATACCTTGTGGATGTTGTAACTTTAATATGGGAAAATGGTATATTAACAATTTTAATTTACATCCTTTATACACTACATTTGCTAATATATTTGTTAATAAAAATTGGAGAAATTGGACAAAATTTTTAATTGAAGAAAGAAAACCTTTTATATTTATTGGACCTAATAACTTACCTGATTTTTTCTTAGTTGAAAAATATATCAATATTCCTTTATATTTAGTTAATGAGTGGGATACTAAAGGGGATGAATTTTTGGATAATATTTTAAATGAAGTTAAGAATTATAAACATAAATTAATTTTGTTTTCAGGTGGACCTGTTTCCAAAATATTAATTTCTAATGCTTGGAATATACATCCGCATAATATTTATTTAGATGTTGGTTCTAGTCTCGATATATTTATGAAGGGTTCTTCTAATAGAGAATATGTAGTTGATGGTTCTCCACTTTCACAATTAGAGTGTAAATTTGATAGTAAAATGATTGATATTTAAATTTTATTCAATAGATAATTATTAATTTAAAAATTATATATAATTTAAATTAATGAATAAAAATAGTTTTTGTATTATTTTTGGAACACGTCCTGAATTTTTAAAATTAAAATCTATTATAAATGAATTTAAACATAGAAATATAGAGCATCAAGTTATATATGTAACACAACATGAAAATATTGATGAAGAATTAGATATATCATTTAAAATATTGAATATTGAAAAAAATACAGATAATAGATTATCTAATATTGGTAGTCAAATTTTGTCAAAGCTACCTGAGTTAATTAATGATTATTCACATATTTTAGTACAAGGAGATACTTCATCTGCATTTTATAGTGCTTTAACCGCTTTTCAAATGAGCAAACAAATTATTCATATTGAGGCTGGATTGAGAACGTATAATTTAAAAAAACCATTTCCAGAAGAAGGTTATAGACAAATGATTTCAAGATTATCAACTATACATTTTGCTCCTCATCAAGATTCAGTTATTTTATTAAATAGTGAAAAGGTTCCTGGTATTATAAAAAATGTAGGTAACACTATATTAGACTTAATAAATTCATATAACTTAACTTGTGAATTTAATAATATTGTTATAATAACATTTCATAGACGAGAAAATTGGAATGAAATCGATAATTTATTGATTGGTTTGAAAAAATTAGTATTAAAAACACCCGATATTAAATATTCATGGTATTTACATCCAAATCCTGAATTACAAATTAAAGTTAAAAAAAGTATTGGAAATATTAATTCCATTGAAATAATGAATTCTTGTAACCATTATGAATTTACAAAACAAATGTCAAAATGTAACTTTATTATTACTGATTCAGGCGGAATACAAGAAGAAGCCTCCTTTATTGGTAAACATTGTATTGTCTTGAGAGAATCAACTGAGAGAACACACATCCCTAAAGAATATATAACAATATTAAATGATTATACAAAATTAGATATTATTTATGATATGATACCAAAACATAATTTACCAAAATGTAATGTATATGGTAATGGAAATAGTTCAACAGAGATATTAGATTTTATTCAAACTTTAATATAAAGACTTTATATTATTTTATAACAAATATGAAAATAGCTATCATTGATTGTGTAAATCAAGATATCGGCCTTAAAATACTATTTCCTGAATCAGATTATTATATAAATAATGATGAAGATTGTACTAGAAATGATAGAATGAATAGTTATAAATATTATAATATTAATGTCAATTATGATTGGAAATCAATAAATGATACAAATTATGATTATTTATTTGCGATAGTTCCTGTTTATGATGCCATTCCAGATAAGGTCTTCTTTAAGACAAATATATATAATATATATAATAAAATTGTAGACATTATCAATAACAATAATTTTAAAAAGGTTTTTATCTTTGATAATTACGATTACGATTACGATCCTTCTGAATATTTTGTTAATGATAAAGTAACTTTATTTTTTAAGAGAAATTATAATAAAAATAAAATATACAGCAATAAAGTAATTCCTTTTCCATTTATTATGTTTGGTGAGATATCTATTATTGAAAAATGTGATAAAGAATTAGTTTCACAAGATGAATATTTTAAAAAAAAAGAAAATAGAATTTTTTTTACTGGTGGATTATATAAACATGAAGATTCGCAATACAATATAATAAGAGATAGAGTATCTATTTACAATAAAATACATAGATATATTTATAATCCTGGAAGATTAAATTATAATATTTTTCTTGAACAGCTTAGAAATTCTATGTTTAGTTTGGACTTGTTAGGTGTAGGGGAGCCAAATAAAAGAACATTTGAAATTTTATTATCTGGCTCATTATTAATTTCAGAAAAACATGATATGAAATGGCCATTTGATGATGAATTTTGTGATGAAGTATTTTTTAAAGATGAAGTTGATTTTTACAATAAAATATCATTATTTCAATCTGATTTTAATTTATATTTAAAATGTTTAAATAAACAATATGATATAGTTAAAAAATATTTTAACAAAGAATGGATTAAAACTTATATTATAAGTAAAATTTAAGTATTTAAAATAATATTATTATAAATATTTAATGAAGGTTCTGTTGATTAATATGTTTATACATCAAAAAAATTTTAATGCTTTATTGAATTATAATATTCAAATAACCAAAATAGGTAATTCTGATTTATCTTCGTTCGACTTGAATAATTTTGATGTTGTTTATAGCCCATCTCAACCTATTAATGTTAAGAATTATCCAAATACAAAATTCATATTTGGCCCTCATTTTAGTGTTTTTCCTGAAAGCAATCTTGAAATAATTAAAGGTAATAATTCCATATATATACAACCAAGCAAATGGGTTGTTGAATTGTGGAATTATTTTCCAATATGTAGAGACCTTAAAATTAAAAATTTACCTTTTGGTGTAGATACAAATAAATTTTGTCCTTTTAAAGATATATCCGATAGACATAATGTTTTTATTTACCATAAGCGTCGAAATCCACAAGATTTAAACATGTTAAAACTTTTTTTGAACAATTTGAATATTAATTTTAAAATTTTTGATTATGTTAATAAATATTCAGAAGAAGAATACCTAAATTATTTAAGAGAATCTAAATTTGGTATTTGGTTAACAGCACACGAAAGTCAAGGGTTTGCTCTAGAGGAAGCCCTATCATGTGATGTTCCATTATTAGTATGGAATGTTACTTCATTAAATCAAGAATATGGATCAAATTATCCGAATTTACCAGCAACAACTATTTCTTATTGGGATGAAAAATGTGGTGAATATTTTACAGATATTAATAATTTACATAACATATTTAATAAGTTTATTGATAATTTACAAAATTATAAACCTAGAGAATATATATTAGAAAATTTATCAATTGAAAAATGTTCTGAAAAATTTATAAATATTGTTAATGATATGTAAATAATATGTAAATAATATGTAAATATTTCAACTTAAAAAGTATATAAGTTGAAATATAATGCTTATACCTTTACATCAGTTAATTAAAAAGTATAATATTAATTTTAAAGGAATACTTCATGTAGGAGCGCATGAATGTGAAGAATTAAATGAATATGAAAAATATATTTCGAGAGATAAGATATTATGGATAGAAGCTTTGCCTGGGAAAGTTGAGTTGTGTAAAAATAAATATACAGGAATTAATATTGAAAACGCAATTGTCTCTGATGTTGTGGAAAATGTTGTATTTAAAGTATCAAATAATGGCCAATCATCTTCTATTTTAGATTTTGGATTACATTCCAAATATCATCCACATGTTCATTATATTACCGCATTTCAGGGAGAAACATCTTTATTAAAAGATATTTTACCAAAATATAATATCAATTATAATTTTTTGAATTTTGATATTCAAGGAGCAGAATTAAAAGCTCTAAAAGGGATGGAAAATTATTTACATAATGTAGATTATTTATATACTGAAGTTAATAGTGATTATGTATATAAGAATTGTGCTTTAGTAACTGAATTAGATGAATATTTAAGACAATTTGGTTTAGTTAGAATTGAAACTAGTTGGACTGATTATAAGTGGGGCGATGCTTTTTATATTAAACATAATTTAATTAATCATTAAATAAATACTTAAAATATTTGTAATTATTTAATTTATGTCAATTACTTTTTCTAGTTGTTTTTATGTTATTAAATCTAAATTTGATCCTAGAATTTATATTGAATGGATGAATAATTTTATTTCAATTGTTAATAATTTTAATTTGGTTATTTATACTGATGAAAATAGCGTTAAATATATTGATATTAAAAATAATCCAAAAATTAAAATTGTTATAAAACCATTATGTAATTTCTATAATTATAAATATAAAGATTACTGGATTAAAAATCATGATAATAATCATTTATTAAATGATAAATCATGTTGGGAGCTTAATATGCTTTGGTCTGAAAAAATTCAATTTGTAAAAGAAACCATAAACCAAAAATATTTTGATACTGAATTTTATGGGTGGTGTGACATTGGTTATTTTAGAAATAGACCTGAAGATACACATACTAGTAGATTAATAAATTGGGGTAATAATCAACTTGTTTTACAAAATAATATTAATAAAATTTGTTATGCTTGTGTAATGAATGATGATGGATATATGAATTTTTTATATAAAATTATCAACAACCGCAATGAAAATAAATTACCAGTTATACCTATACCTGCACATCAAAATTCTATAGCAGGTGGATTTTTCTTATTACATAAAAATAATATTGAATGGTGGGCTACAACATATGATAATAAATTGAAGTTATATTTTGAAAATGGTTACCTTGTTAAAGATGACCAAATAATAATAGTAGATTGTATTCTCTCCAATTTAGATAGATTCTCTCTATTTAGAGAGAATAATAATGTTAATATTGATAATTGGTTTATGTTCCAAAGAATTTTAAATTAATATACTATATAAAATGATTAGCATATTAATGCCTATATATAATGGAATTGAATTTATTAATGAGTCTATTAGTTCTATAATTATCCAATCTTATAACGAATGGGAACTAATAATTGGTATTAATGGTCATCCTGAAAATTCTGAAGTATTTAAAATAGCAAAACAATATGAGAATATAGATTCAAGAATCAAAGTATATGATTTAATAAATATTAAGGGTAAAGCTAATGCTCTTAACAAAATGGTTACTTTATGTAAATTCAATCATATTGCTTTATTAGATGTCGATGACATATGGCAATATAAAAAACTAGAAATTCAATCTAAATTTTTAAATAATTATGATGTTATCGGCAGTAATTGTATATGGTTTGGAGATATTGAAGGAGTTGTACCAAAAATACCTGTATATGATTTTTCAAATTTTAATTTTGCAGAAGTAAATCCTATTATAAATTCAAGTTCAATTATTAAAAAAGATTTATGTCATTGGAATGAAAATGGTATAGAAGATTATGATTTATGGATTAGACTTAGAAAACTTAATAAAAAATTTTATAATTGCCCTGAAATATTAGTTAAACATAGAATACATAAACAATCAGCATTCAATTCAAAAGGTAATAATGATAAAGTTACTCCTTTATTACAATCTTATGGTCTTAAAAAGGATGAAAATATTAGCACATATATGAAGGAAGTTAACAATGTTCAAAAAATTGGAATGAATATTAGTAATAAAGTATCAATGCCTTCAAATCACAAAATTAATCTTTCTTTTCATTAAACATCTATTCTAACCCATTCTTTAGGACATAAATCTTTTGTATTATTTTTAGCTATCTCTCCAAACCATACTGATGGATAACAAACTATTTTGTCTGACCAAGAATTAAAGTATGCTGCCCACCAACTAAAAGAACTATTTGCTATAATATTATGATGACAACAGCTCATAAATAACATTTGTTCCCAATCTTCTAGTTTATTCTCTCCTCTTATAAATTTATAATCTGGAAATTCTTTTTCAAGATTAGTTATTGTTCTCATAACATCGTGTATATCTGTATCTTCACAAAAATATAATATATTATATGATTCATTTCTTCTATTTTTAATAAAATTCAAAGAATTTTTATAATAATTATATGTTGCTAACGGATGAAAATCTTGTAGTTTCTTATAATCACCTAATCTAAAATGTATACTGACACAATTTTTTAAATATTCGCTATTTAGACTTAATTTTTCTATAATATCATTTTTCATTTTTTCTAGTCCAATAATTCGACATATCATTTCATAATTTTCATAAAAATATTTATAACTTTGGAAATATCCAAAAATTAAACAATCTCTTCCAATCATTTCATAAATAGGCAACTCGTTAAAAGTAAATTCCTTCTCTCTAATTATATGAATTGGCTGTGGAATATTATCAACTAAAAAAGGTTTTAGTTTATTAAAAAAAGAGTTCCAGAAGGTATTTCTTATAGTAGTTGAACCACCTCCAAGTGTTGATACATTTAGAAATTTAAATTGATTCCTACTCTTAATAGCATAAGATAATGTGGCAAAAATTTGAAATATTTGGTTTCCTAAACCACCCATTAAATTACATGTTATCATGCTTATAAATATTTATATATTTTTGTATTTAAATATTTAATTTGACCAATCTATTTTTTGATTTAATTTCTCTTCTACTTGTTTAAATAAATTTGAACCGAAAAACCCTTGAGCTGCTGCCATTGGTGATGGATGAACTCCTTTTATTATTCTCTCCTTATTCTGGATAAAAGATTCTTTTGCTTTGGCAAAATTTCCAAGAAGTAAGAATACACAATTATTATTTTGTTCACTTACAAATTTAATAACATCATTTGTAAATTCTTCCCAAATATCCATCATACTTCCAGGTTTTCCTTTAATTACAGAGAGTGAAGAGTTTAAAAGAAATATTTTTTCTCTATAAAACCAATTTTCTAAGTTACCAGAATTAAATGAATAATTTCTCTCGGGAAATTCTAATTGTAATTCTTTATAAATATTACGCAATGAAGGAGGAATTTTAACATCATTCGGAACAGAGAAACTTAAACCATGAGCTTGTCCAGGTCCATGATAAGGATCTTGTCCCAATAATAATACTTTAATCTCTCTAACATCCATTTCAAAGACTCTGAGTAGATGTTCTTTTTTGGGATAAATCTCATCTTTTCCAGAATAAAATTCATCGATATCATCAAAGATATATTTATCAAATAAAGGTTTCCAAGATTCGTGATAAGTATTCATATCAATAGTAAGATACATTTTACTTGTTTAAATAAATTTCAATTTTATTATATAAAAACTTAAATAATTTATTAAATATATTAACATGAGTAAAATAGCTTTTATTACAGGAATAACTGGTCAAGATGGTTCATATTTGGCAGAATTATTATTAGACAAAGAATATATAGTTTATGGACTTATTAGAAGGTCGTCAAGTATTAATACATCGAGAATTGAACATATTTTTAATAAATTACATTTATATTATGGTGATTTAACTGATAGTACATGTTTGGTAAGATGTTTATCAGAAATTAAAAGTAAAAATCTCAATATGTCTAGATTAGAGATTTATAATTTAGCAGCACAATCTCATGTAAAAGTATCGTTTGAAATGCCAGAATATACAGCAGATACAGATGCTTGTGGTGTTTTAAAATTATTAGAAGCCATTAGAACAAATAATTTAGAAAAAATCACACGTTTTTATCAAGCTTCTACAAGTGAACTTTATGGAAAAGTTCAAGAAATTCCTCAATCAGAAACAACTCCATTTTATCCAAGATCGCCATATGGTGTAGCAAAATTATATGGATATTGGATTGTTAAAAATTATCGCGAATCATATGATATGTATGCTTGTAATGGGATATTATTTAATCATGAAAGTATTAGGAGAGGGCATAATTTTGTTACAAGAAAAATTACAATAGGATTAGGAAAGATTTTACGAGGTGAATCAGACAAACTTATTATAGGTAATGTTGACTCATTTAGAGATTGGGGTCATGCTAAAGATTTTGTTGAAGGAATGTGGTTGATTTTACAAAATGATAAACCAGAAGATTTTGTATTGGCTACTGGTGAAATTCATAGTGTTCGTGAATTTATCGAGATAGCATTTAAAATAAAAGGTTTTGATATTCAATGGAAAGGAGAAGGTGTAAATGAAATAGGTTACGATAAAATAACTGGACGAGAGTTAATATTTGTTGACCCAAAATATTTTAGACCAGCTGAAGTTGATTTATTACATGGAAATAGTAATAAAGCATTAAATATTTTAGGATGGAAAGCAAAGACAAGCTTTTTAGAATTAGTTAATGAAATGGTTGAATACGATTGTAAATAAGATATTTATTTTTATTTTTAAATAAAAATGAATAAAAGATAGTAGAAAATAATAAATTAAACTAAATATAACAATGTTTACAACTATTTATAAACCAAAAAATATTGATGACTTTGTCGGTAATAAAAATATTATTCAACCCTTTATTCAATGGTTATTGGAATGGGAACCAACAAATAAGAAGAATAAATGTGCGTTAGTATCAGGATTAACTGGTATTGGTAAAACAATTTTAGTCGAATTAATTTTAAAGAAACATGATTATAATATTATAGATTTATCTCTAGAAGATGAAAGAGATAAAGATTATATGAATAATGTGATAAAACCAATATTAAAAACAAAAAAAACTTTTGATGGACAAGAAAATGTATTAGTAGTTAGTGAAATAGATGCTGGTGGTGATTATGGTTTTATATCATGTTTAACAGAATGTATAAAAGACACAAAGATTCCAATTATTTGTATATGTAATAATAGATATGATCAGTCAATAAAGCCAATTTTGAATTATTGTTTCGATATAAAAATGACGAAACCTAGTTATCAAGAAGTATATAGGTTACTCTACAATATTGTAGTGACAGAAAAAATAAAGATTAAAGAACAAGAATTAAAAGAATTGTATGACCAATCAAATGGAGACATAAGATTTATAATAAATACATTACAATTTGGAATGCGTAAAAGTAATAAAAATATTCAAAGTTCAAATATATTTGATACAACTGGAAAATTGTTATCAATGGATGAAACAATAGATAGCAAATATGAAACATATTGGTTGGCAAATGATTTACATCCATTGATGATTCAAGAGAATTATATAAGTAATATTTTAAGTATAAATCATGAATTAAAAAGATTAGATAATTTAAGTTATTCAGCAGATGCTTTATCAGATGCGGATTTATTTGAAACCCAAGTAAATATGGCAAACTGGGAATTTGAGCCTCATGTAGCATTAAGTGTAATAAATGCTACTTCAAAATGTAATAAGAAAACAATGATAAAATTTCCACAATTCTTAGGTAGAATTTCTACAATGTATAAAAATAAAAGAGACAAAATAAATTATGAAGATGTTAAGTTTTTTGGAGATACTCCAAAACCAGCACAAAAGAAGGTAACAGAAGAAGCAAAAGAAAAGAAGACAAGAGGTCGTCCAAAGAAGGCAAAATAATATATATCCTTAAATGAACTTAAAGACGGAACACTACATGATGAAGGGAAATTCTTGATTTTCTGAAAAAAAGGTCCGAAAAACTTCCCTACACATGAAGAGAAACGAAATAGATTCAAAAATTGAAAAGTATTTTAACTTTTCAAAAATGGACAAAAAAAATGTCCAAAATTGGATAGTCAAAACACTTCTTACTGAGAAAAAATTTTGTCTTGATAAAAAAAAATTATCGTCACAAATTAAACGAAAAAAAATTTTTTTATGAGCGTAATTTTTTTATTTTTTTTTCGGAAAATGATTTAGGAACTTTTCTTGTTTCAATATATGAAACAAAATGAAACATTTTTAGTTCAAGAAAGTTCCGAAAAATACTTATGTAATCTATGTCACTATTCTACGTGTAGAAAAAGTCAATATGAAAGACATTTAACAACTGATAAACACAAAAGTCGAACTTTTGAAACACCATCGAAACAAAATAGTTCAGAAAGTTCAATAGGACATCAATGTATTTGTGGCATTAATTTTAATAGTAGAACTACATTATGGAGACATAAAAAAATATGTAATGGTTCAACTACACCATCAAATATAATAACAACCGACCTTGTTATGGAGTTAATTAAAGATAATAAAGAAATGAAGCAAATCATATTAGAGCAAAATAATACTATAAATAATTTAGTTAAAAACGGAATAGTCACTAATAATAATACAACTACTCACACCAATTCACATAACAAAGCATTCAATCTTAATTTCTTTTTAAACGAAACATGTAAAAATGCTATGAATATAACTGATTTTGTAGATTCTATAAAATTACAACTAAATGATTTGATGGAAGTTGGTGAACTAGGATATGTAGAGGGTATTTCAAAAATAATTGTAAAAAACTTAAATGACATGGATGAAACCGAAAGACCAATACATTGCACAGACAAAAAGAGGGAAACAATGTATATAAAAGACCAAGGAGAATGGGCAAAAGAAGATGAAGAAAAGAAGAAAATCAAGAAGGTTATAAATACAATAGCCAATAAAAATATAAAACTCCTTCCCCAGTTTCGAGAGAAATTTCCAGAATATAACAATTCATCTTCAAAAGTATCAGATACATATGACAAGATGGTTATTGAAGCAATGGGTGGTTCAGATGATAACTCAGAAGAAAAAATAATAAAAAATATTTCAAAGGTAACAACAATTTTTAATAAAGGGCTTTAAATTGTTTTAAAATATATTTAATAAAACAATTTAAAGAAGTTAAAAATCTTCTGATATTTCAAAAGCATCAATGGTGTCTTTATTTGCTAAACTATATTCTGAGACATGACGCTCAAAGAAATTTGTTTTACCCTCAAGACTAATTAACTCCATAAAATCAAAAGGATTAATAACATTATAAATTTTTTTGTATCCAAGTTGAACAACTAATCTGTCAGCAACAAATTTTATATATTGGGTCATCAATTCTGAATTCATTCCAATTAATTTACATGGTAATGCTTGACAAATAAATTCTGTTTCAATTTCAACAGCTTCTTTAATAATTTCATGGATACGTGCTTTATCAATCTTCTTTTGTAACTTTGAGTATAAAAGAACCGCAAATTCGCAGTGAAGCGCCTCATCTCTCGAAATCAATTCATTACTAAATGTTAAACCGGGCATTAGACCACGTTTCTTTAACCAATAAATGCTACAAAAGGCACCACTGAAAAATATTCCCTCTACACAAGCAAATGCAACTAATCTGGTGGCAAAACTACTTCTATGATCATGAATCCATTTTTGAGCCCAGTCTGATTTCTTTTTTATACAAGGAAAATGACTAATAGCATTAAAGAGTTTAGACTTCTCTTCCTTATCTTTAATATAAGTCTCTATTAAGAGACTATAAGTTTCGGAGTGAATGTTTTCCATTGCTATTTGGAAACCATAAAATGCTCTTGCTTCAGCTAATTGAACATCATTCATAAAACGCGAAGCTAAGTTCTCCAAAACTATTCCATCACTAGCAGCAAAAAAAGCCAAAATCATCGATATAAAATATTTTTCATCAGCACTTAAGCTTTCCCAATTAGTAATATCCTTAGATAAATCAATCTCTTCTGCTCTCCAAAAGCAATCAACTTGTTTTTTATACATTTTCCATATATCATCACATTTAATTGGAAACATAACAAAACGATTATCGTCAGGTGCTAGTAATAATTCTTGTGTAGTTTTTGACATCCTAAATAATATATTACAAAGATTTTAAATTTATTTATTTAATAATAAAATAATTGTTTAATTTAAGAATGGAACAAATTGTGCCTTATCAAGCAAGATTAGTAGTGCCTATTAGAGAGAATGATGACAGATTTATCCAAATTCAAGAATTAATCGATACAAAAAGAGATATGTTAATTAATAAACAAAAAAAATTGCGTTTCATTTCAAAGCAAAATAGATTTTTAGATGCAGTTAAAAATGATTATGAAAAATTCTATGGATATATTTCTCAACAAAAAAAAGATCAAATTAGAGCTCTTCAACTTTTAGATGAATATATTAAAGATTTAACATTATCTGGACAATTAACAAAACATAATATTGAAGATGCCAAAGAAGAACAGAGTAAAATTTTAAAAGAAGTTAATTTTATTAAGGAAAGTTTAGATTCAATTATAACTCAAACCGAAGAACTTTCTAATAAACAAAAAAAATAACACTATAAATATATTAAATTTTATATATTTAATATATATATATGTCCAATTCACAGCAATTTTTAGATGATTTTCAAGAAAAAATGAATAGATTAGCTGATATTAGACGCAACCTTCAAGCCAGTGTTCAATTTAAACAACAATTCACAGATGAGCTTAAAACAAAACTTGGAGATATTAACGGCAAAGTTAAACAACTTGCTGGATTAATTAATGATTTAAAAACTAAAGCAGATGATTTAGAAAAACAAGTTGGCACAAATACAGCATCTATTAGTGATAGAGAACGACAAATTGGAGAAATAAATCAGCAAATAGCAAATACTTCGGCAGAAAAAGATAGAATAACTCAAGAATTTAATGAACATAAAAATAGAACACAAACCCAAATTAATGATAACCAGAATAGAATTGATCAGTTAGAAGAACAACTTAGACAGCTAACTGAACAGCTTAGAGTAGCAAATGAACAAAAAGAATCTGCTGAGAATAATTTAAAAGCCTTACAAGCTGACACGCAAGCGAAAGGTGATGAAAAAGATAAAGCACATGCTCAAGCATTAGCACAACTTGCAGAAGAAAATCGACAACAATTAGAACAACAACAACAACAACTAACACAAAGAATTGACGCAGCTGATAAACAAGTTACAGAATTACAAGAACAACTTCGACAAAAAACTGATGAACATCAACAAACACAACAACAACTTGGTGAAAATCAAAATCAAGCTCAAGGACAAGTGGCTGAGTTACAAAAACAGATTGATGTTCTTACTCAAGAAAATCAACAATTAATTCAAAGATTAATGGCTGCTACTCAAGCTATTAATGAAGCAAATGATGAACTAGAAGCTATTGTTAATAGTGTTCCTAATGCTCAGACTAAACAAGAAGTTGATGCTTTATTAAATGAAATAACAGAACAATTAGAACAATCAATTCAAAATATCTCACGTGCTGCTCAAGGCCAACTTCCTCAAGGAGCACAAGGAGCACAAGGGGGACAAGTAAACTCAAATACTAATTTTGAGATTAGTGGATACAATATGAATTATGGTCAAATAATTTCACAATTAGATAAAAAGGCAAAACAACTAGCAAGAAGCAATCCTACAGCTGAAAATAAATATAAAACAGCTCTTGAACAAATAAGAAGTAATCCAGCAAATACACCAACTATTTTAACTAATAATGTTATAACTATTAAAGCAGGACCTGATGGAAGTGGAGTAATTTCAGGTGGAAGAAAAACAAGAAAAAATAGAAAACAAAAAGGCGGATTCACCTATAAAGTAGGTGTTAGAAGAAGAAGTATTACATCTAAATCATCTAGAAGAACATCTAGAAATAGTTCAAGAAAAAGTTCTAGATAAATTTAATAACATACCTCTTAAACTTGGGTAATTTATACAATAATTTGGCCAACTTCCATGAATTTCTCTATATCTTAATGCGTTAGGGTGAGAACGTTGTATAATAGCAATTTTTCTATCTCTACAAATTTTTTTCCATGCGCGTTGTATTAATTTTAACCAATGTGTTTTAATTATTGAAACACAATGTTGCGAAGGCAAATATATACATTCAGCTATTTCTAATCTAATAGCTGGACACACCCTTTTAACATCATTTATTAAATTTAAATCCAAAGTCTTTAGTCTTGTATGCGTTAAGTAATGGCATTTGGCTTCATTTGATTTTCCATGTATATAACCATTATATATTTCACATAATACAATATTATATTTTGTTAAGCTTATTTCTTCAGGTTCATATTCTGTATTATCTAATTCAGAATTGTAAGTTTCATCATCAGATTCATAATAACTTTCATTATCAGTATCACTTTCGTAAAAATTATTCATAAGTATTATCTTATTTTTTGATAATATAATATAATATTAAATCAATTTTTTTTTAAATATTATATATATATAATGAAGCTTAATTCAGCATTTTCAAAATTTTTAACCAATAAGTGGGTTTTAAATGTTATAGCTTTTTTGGCACTATTAAATGTAATAGGTTATTTTATGATTGGTAATTTAAATGCAGTATTATATTTTATTATATTTGCTGTTTTAGTAAGATACTTTAGTAAAAATATGACAATTGTCTTGGGTGTACCATTAATATTAGTAAATTTACTAGCAATTAAAGGAAATGTGTTAGAAGGAATGGAATCGGGAAGTGGTGCTACAAATGGTGCTATAAATGGTGCTACAAATGGTGCTACAAATGGTGCTACAAATTCAGTTACAAAACCTAGCACTCAAAATGAACAAGAAAAAATTAATAATATGGTAAATAAAAATACAGCATCTACTACTTCAGTTATTAATAATTCAGCCGCCTCTACAGTTTCAGAAAGTCCTAATAATCCTGCGCAAGACACTGGAGATAAACAAGGTTTTGAAGCAGGTCGTCGTAAAAATAGAGGATATGATATTGATTATGCCACAACTATTGAGGATGCTTATGATGAGTTAAATAATATTTTAGGTAGCGATGGTATACAACGTTTAACTTCTGATACTCAAAATTTAATGAGACAACAAATGCAGTTAGCTGAAGCTATGAAAGGTATGACACCAGTTATTAAATCTATTGAGCCAATGGTTAAAAATTTACAAGGAATGATGGGACAAATTGGTGATGGAAAAGAAGGATTAGGAAGTATTATGGATTTAGCAAAACAATTTTCTGGCCAAGCTGCTCTAGCAAAATAAAATCACAATAGTATTTTAATATTATAATTATATAATATGAAAAAGTGTCCACCAGGAGTCATATGTATTGAAAATTATTCAATGTTTTTTATTGTAGTTTGCGTTTTAATTTTAATTTATATAACTTATACAACTATCTTTAAACAAAGTATAGTTGTTAATAATTCACCATCAGAAAAAATTGTTATTAAGGATACAACTAGAGAGAATACTGGATTAAATAATTTATTTGGGGGATGGATTCCAAGTTGGCCTTACACCAATCTACCAAGTGATCCTCTATTAAACCCTTATGCTCCTCCTCTACGTGATGAGAGATATTTTATTCCAGGCTTTCCTCCCTACGGGAGAGCTATACCACCAGGTGCTGTTCCTATTAATATTTCTACTAATATAGGCGCAGTTGATACACAATATAGACAATTAGGTATTATGACTGCTACTAATACAAAAGGCAAAATTATACCACTTATGGGACGTCCACTTTTTACCAATAGAGATAAATGGCAATATTATACAATGAGTGACCAAAATAATAGCATGAAATTACCTGTCTCTAGAAATGGTAAAAGTTGTACTAATGAATATGGTTGTGATAAATTGTATAATGGTGATACAGTTTATATTGAAGGTATTAATGAACCATATAGAATTACTATGTATGACAATGATACAATTAAATATTTACCTTTTATTTAAAAATTACATAATAATACCAAAAAAAATAGCTATTGAATATACAATAATTAGGTCGATAATAAACAATGATATTAATTTGAAAAATTTTCTTTGATAAAAAAAGTAAGTTGTGTGTTCTGGGTTTTTGAAAGTCCACTTTTTTTCTAAATAAAGTAATATTTCATAAATTGAAAATCCTATTACAAATAATAATGCAGTTCTTAAAGCGTGGCTAAATAAACGTCCATGAGGAATCTTCATTATATATATTTAATATATAATGAAATTTATGAACGTCTTGTTTTTTTATTTTTATTTGTTAATCTTAAACGTTTAGTTTTTTTTAATTTTGAACCGCCTGATGATGCCATTGTTTCAGCAGCTTTATTTACTGAACTAAAACCATCTTGGGGTTTCTCTCCAAATTGAGCAGAACTAACATTTTGTGAAACTTTTTCAGCAACTACATCTGCAATATAATCAACAACGTTTGATAATGATTCTACAATTTCCTTTTTATTAGGCCTTTCTTCCGGTGTAGATGTTTCAGTTACAGGTTGCTCTGTTGAATCGCTTACAAGTTGGTCTGTTGGTTCTTCAACATCTTCATTTTTTATTGGTTCTTCAGTATCTTGTTCAGTAGTTTCATCTGTAATATCAGTTGGTTGTTCAGTAGTTTCATCTGTAGTATCAGTTGGTTGTTCAGTAGTTTCATCTGTAATATCAGTTGGTTGTTTAGTAGTTTCATCTGTAATATCAGTTGGTTGTTCAGTAGTTTCATCTGTAATATCAGTTGGTTGTTCAGTAGTTTCATCTGTAATATCAGTTGGTTGTTTAGTAGTTTCATCTGTAATATCAGTTGGTTGTTCAGTAGTTTCATCTGTAGTATCAGTTGGTTGTTCAGTAGTTTCTTGAACATTTACATTATCGGTGTCAGTTATGTTTTCAGTTGGTTGAATTGGAACATCTAAAACACCTTCACTAGATTCATTAGTAATATCAGTAGTAGTTGTGATTGGTTGTTCAGTAGTATCACTAGTAGTTGTAATAGGCTCTTCAGTAGTAGTTGTGATTGGTTGTTCAGTAGTATCACTAGTAGTTGTGATTGGTTGTTCAGTAGTATCACTAGTAGTTGTGATTGGTTGTTCAGTAGTATCACTAGTAGTTGTGATTGGTTGTTCAGTAGTATCACTAGTAGTTGTGATTGGTTGTTCAATATTATCAGTAGTAGTTGTGATTGGTTGTTCAGTAGTATCAATTATAGGTTGATTAGTTTCATTTATATCATCTTTAGGAGTATCATCACCATCACCTTCACCACCTCTATATTTTCTATAATGTAATCTTTTCAATGATTTTCTAGCTAAATTAACTTTCCTTTTATTTCTAAATGTTCTCTTTTTATAAGATGATTTATGCTTCTTATGTTTCTTAAGACTTTGCCTTTTTTTATTGTATAATTTTGATATTTTACCTTTAGTTAATTTCATTCTATATAAATAAATTAATATTTTATTTATATACTTATATTAATGAGTATTGAAAATATAAATATATCACCTAAAAATGTTAAAGGTAAATGTGACATGAAATGTTCATATGCTTTTAAATATTCAGAAAGTAATTCTACTGCTAAAAATGAGGGTGTTGCAATAATTTTAACATATGATTCAAGAAGTGTCCCTCCTGTTGTTTACAATAATGGAAAATATGTTGTTGAAAATGTGACAATAGTATCACCTTCAATTCATACATTTAATGATAATTCAATGCCTGGAGAGATTATAATATCACACACCTCACAAAGCGGAGGAATTCCATTAAAAGTATGTATACCATTTACATCATCAAGCGAGTCATCAACATCATCACAAATAATAACAGATATAATAAATAAAGTAGCATCAAATGCTCCAAGCCCAGGAAACTCTACAAATTTAAATATGACTTTTAATTTACAACAAATAGTTCCAAAAAAACCCTTTTTTGTTTACTCTGAAGGAAAGAAAAATGATTGGATAGTTTATGGTCAACTAGAGGCTATTCCATTAAGTTCAACAACAATAACAAAATTACAACAAATAATAAAAGCATTTCCACTCCCAACACCGGGTGGAGATTTATTTTATAATCCTAAAGGTCCAGTATCAGGTCTTCAAATAGGTGATGGAATTTATATTTCATGTCAACCTACAGGTTCATCAGAAGAAGAAACTGCTGTAGAATATGATAAAAACACGTCGTCTTTTGATTTTTCAAATATATTTGAAAGTCCTATTTTTAAAACAATAATTTTAATAATTATAGGATGTTTATTATTTATAATAGTATTTTATGGTATAAATTCATTTTATAAGTATTTGATATCATCCCCTGAAAAGTTATTAGAGTTACCAAAAATTACTTAAATAATAAATTAAAAAATTAATTAATTATTTAAATTAATTAGAACCATTTAATGGTGCAGCATCATATAAATTATCAAGTAATGGTTTATAAGAAGCTGCATTCAATGATGAACCAGAACGAACAATTGGAGCCATTTTAGCGACAACTTCTTGTTCTAAAGTATAGGGGAATTGATTGAAAGCTGTAAATTGTGACATCTTCTTCTTTTCAGATGGAGCATAAGCAGCAAGTGCTCCTAAACCAGTAACATCATTAGAACGACGCATTAAATCAAAAGCGACTAAAGCTGCTAATACTGCTAAAATAGGATTAGCATGCATGAAAAGATATATAACAATTAAAATAATGATAACTTTGCCAACAATATTATCAATCATAACAGCAATTATTTCTGGTGTCTTAAATCCTAATATTAAATAAATTATTATCAAGATAATTAAAATAAATTCACCCCTGTGTTCTTTTTTAAAAAGTTCTGTAAAACTATCCATATATCATAATTATAGATTTTATTTTTTCCAGCTTTAAAAAGGTGGAAAAACAACATAAAAACAACATAAAAACAATATTCTAAATAATATAAGTATGAATACCTATCTTGGACAAAAAGGATATACAATAAATAAAAGCGAATTAACTATTGAAAAACAAGTTAAAATAAGAAATGATTTAACAATTAAACCATTTGTTATGGGTTCTCCTTTAAACGATACAAAAACCTTTCCTGCTTACAGAGAATCTCCTAATAAATTTTATGTTCCTCATTATTATGGAGTTGAACATTTTGGAACTCCTAAACAATATAAAATAAGCGAAGGAATAGATATAAATTTAACTTTTAGTGGTAAACTTCGAGAGAATCAAGAAATAGTTGTTAATACTTATCTAAATCATGTTGAAAAGGTTGGATTTGGTGGTGGTTTACTTGAACTTCCATGCGCATATGGAAAGACTGTATTGTCTCTTAATATTATATCTCAACTTAAAAAGAAAACTTTTATCATTGTTCATAAAGAATTTTTAATGAATCAATGGATTGAGAGAATAGAACAATTTCTACCAGCCGCAAGAGTCGGAAAAATTCAAGGTCCAATAATTGATGTTGACGATAAAGATATTGTTATAGGAATGTTACAAAGTTTATCCATGAAAGAATATCCGGCATCTGTATTTGAAAGTTTTGGTTTAACTATTATTGATGAAGTCCATCATATTTCTAGTGAAGTATTTTCAAATTCTCTATTCAAACTTGTAACAAAATATATGCTTGGTTTATCAGCGACTATGAATCGTAAAGATGGTACTACTTCTGTATTTAAAATGTTTTTAGGTGATATTATATTTAAGGGTAAGAGAGATGAAGAAAGAGCTGTAACAGTTAGAGCTATTGAATATTATGTTGATGATGACGATTTTAATGAAGTCAAATTAGATTATAGAGGAAAACCACAATATAGCACTATGATATCAAAACTATGTGAATATAATAGAAGAAGTGAATTTATTTTAAAGGTTCTCTCGGATATGTTAAAAGAAAACCCTAATCAACAAGTAATGATACTTGCTCACAATAAAAACTTGCTGAAATATTTACATGATGCTGTTGCTTATAGAAATATAGCGACTGTTGGATATTATATAGGTGGAATGAAAGAATCAGCTTTAAAGGAAACAGAAACAAAGAAAGTTGTTATAGCTACTTATGCTATGGCAGCTGAAGCTCTTGATATTAAAACATTAACTACATTAATCATGGCAACTCCAAAAACAGATATAGAACAAAGTGTTGGTCGTATTCTTAGAGAGAAACATAGTAGTCCAATTGTGGTTGATATAGTAGATAGCCATGATTTATTTAAGAATCAATGGCGAAAACGCAAAACATTTTATAAAAAAGAGAATTATAAAATTATTTATACAATTAGTACAGAGTATACAACAGATTTATCTACATGGACTTCAATATATGTTCCTAATTCAAAAGGTCCGAGAGAATGTAAACCAAAAAAAAAGAAAACTATTTCTATTAAGAGCAATAGTTCATCAGAAAAAAGTATTACAAATGATTCTGATTCTGAAGAAGATGAAAATGAGGAACCTGAACCAGCTTCCAAAAAGAGTAATAAAATTTCTGATGATGTTTGTTATTTAAAAATTAAATAAATGTTTATACTTTATTATCTTTCTGATACTGGCATAGGAATTTCTTCAATCTCAGTAAAGAATTTTACATTTTCATTATATTTATAATTATAAAGATGTGGTTGTGGTATATATTCAACACCATATTTTTTTAAATATTCTTTTGTATCTTGTAATTCAATTTTTAACCTTTCATTTTCTTCTTCTAATAATTTGATTTTATTTAATAATTCTTGCTCCATTTTAATATAGGTAAAAATATTTTTATATAATTTTAAATATTATATAAAAATTTAATGTTACTAAATTATTTAATGACCTCTGCTAGGAAATCCCATATTGGTGTAGTGATTATAATTGTCTACACAATTTACACAATTACTAAGACGTGTAATTGGTGGTGGGTTTGCTAAAGCAGATAAATTAGGTGGCAAATTTGGTGCTCCAACTGAAAATACTCCTGTCATAGGCATATTATTTTGGTATTGACCATAACCACCACGTTGTTTACGATGTCTTCTGTGTCTTCGAGTACGTCTTCTTCCAGCTAATTGTCTTGCCAAACTTCTAGACGCAGTTTTAGTTCTGAGTCTGTTTTTTAGAGTTCTGATTTTTTTACTTCCTGCTTTCATTCTCTTATATTGTTTAGTGATATTTTTTATTTTTCTTTTAAGTCTTTTAGCTCCCCCACTCATACAAATACCAGGGACTCTTCCTGCCGCAGCATCAACATTTGACTTAGCTCCTGCTAAACCAGGGAGTGGTCCTGGTGGTGTTCCAGGAATTTCATTGCTACTAAAACTGCCTGAATAATTTGAACTAGTTCCATTGACATAAGAACTAGTATTATAAGGATTAATATTTCCATAACCTAAATTGGATGCTCCTGAACCAGCTGACATATTATATATATAATATTATATTATATATTTAATCAATGGTATGTTCAATTTAACGATTAATATATGTTCTATTAATACGATATCCAGTGTGACATAAAATTTCAATTGGAAATGCGTCACCTGCTTTGGCTACATCAAAAATAGTTTGTGGGCAGTTATTACCATTACCAAAAACAATAACATCATCATTTATTTTATCATTTTCTTTTGCTTCAACTATAATTTGATCCATACTAATTGTTCCAAGAACTTTTCGTTTTGTTCCATTTATATAAACATATAATTTACCAGATGACGACCTAGGTATAATATCAGCATAACCAATTGGTAATACAGCTACTCTCATTTTTTTAGGAGCAATATATTTCCAATCATATCCAATACCCGCACCTTTTTCTACATCCTTAAGTTGAATAATATATGATTTAATAGTCATAGCTAATTTTAAATTTTTATGGACTTCATCATTACCTGGTATTCCATAAATTCCTGAACCTGGTCTGGCTAATGTAAAATCAGAAACATCATAATTTAAACAACCACCAGTATTTGCTGCGTGAACAAGTGGAGGGACAATATTAATATCAGCTAATTGTTTTCTAAGTTCTCTGAATTTTCTTAGCTGTTCATTTACAATTGGACTATTTTTAACACCAGAGCATACTAAATGTGTCATCATACCAACTAATTCAAATTTATCAGATGATTCAACATCTTTAAATGCTTGTAAACAATTTTCATAAGGAATTCCAGCACGATTAATACCTGTATCAACAAACATTGTTACTTTTACTTTTTTACCTTTTGGTATCATGCTTTCAATTTTTGGAATAAGTTTTTCATCAAATATAGCAATATCTAAATTAAGCTTTAAACCATCATTAAATTCATGTCCATCAATATCATATAACCAAGATAAGATACGACCTTTATCACCACTTTTTCGTAATAATATTGCTTCACCAAGAGTAGCAACTCCTATATATTTTATTCCTAATTTACGTAGAATTTTTGCCATCTCTATTAAACCATGACCATATGCGTCTGCTTTCAAAACAGGCATAAGGTCAGTTCCTGATTTTTTCTTTAAAAAATTAATATTATTTCTTATAGCATTAATATCAATAACAGCTTTAATATCTTTATCTGAAGCAGGAATATATGTTACCTTACATGTTTTATTTCTTACTTTTCTATTTTTTATAGTTTTTACCATATATATTATTATGCGATTTTAATTGGAACCCATTTCTTAAATTTATTATTAAAATTAAAAATCATTTTATATGATTTATCAAGATTCACAAATTTATCAACATTTGAATTTTCAAATTCTTCTTCATCATCACTTTCTTCTAACGCATCTAAATCATTATTCTCTTTAATTATTCTAAATAATTTATTCATCATTACACTAGTTTTATAATCAGGTATAGCAGCTAAACCAATATAATCATTTTCTGATGTATACAAATGATATATATCATTTTGAATGTCAGGTTTACATATAAATATTCTTTCCTGTTTTGTCATAATTCTTTTGTCTTTTACATGCTGTTTCACCGGCTCTTTCAAATATTCATTCAAAGTCTCTTTTACATCTAATTTAAATTCATCTATTGATAATATAAAATGTGAATTATTTTTGATATATTTAACTGAATGTAATTTATAACTAATTTTAGATAGGTCAAAATCTTCATTAGACTTTGATATTAATGGTAATCCAAACACAACAAAACTATTATTATATGATACTTGTTTAATATCATTCTTTAAAATGTTTGATATCTTATTAATTTTATAAATAAAATCATTATCATAGATTTCTTTACCTTTATATAATTGAATATCTTCAATTGAGAAAAATGGATTATTCATATGGTAAAATAAAGTTCCAAAAAATAATGTTCCATAACATAATGAACTTGAAAAACAACAATTAACAATTTTAATATTTTTAAACTCTTTTTTACTCCTATTATCTAGTTCAAGTAAAATACATACCATATTATTTTTAAATGATGTAAACCACGCAAAACATTTTTTACCATCAGGAATAGACAATAATAAATCAAAATTATAAACCTTCTTATGTATAATTTTTTCATAAGAAAGTTTTATATTTGGAAATTCACTTAATATATCTAACTTATCCTCTTGCGTTAACATTTTAATTATATATATAAATTATCTTTATATCATTTAATAATTCGAATATGAATTAGTATTTGACATAGAATCTAAAGCTGAAATATCAGTTCCATTAGTTTTTGAATTATTAAGTTGAGATTTCAAAAAATTTTTAAGTTCGCTCTTCATATTGGTTTCTTCTTTTTTTGGTAATAAATCAATCAACGAATATTCATTATCTGAACCAGAATTCTTATATGAATTTTGATTATTATTATTAATTATGCTATACATATTTTCATATTTTTGAGTTGGAGTATTTACTAAATCTTTTATTTTTGGAACAGTAAGCGTAGATTTAAAAAAATTAATTAAATGATGAACAAGAAATATTAAAACAATTGATATTATAGTAATTTGAATAGCCCAAGATAACATAATATATTAGGATATTAGTTTAGAACAGATAAAAACTCAATTATTTCCTTTTTAATAAATACATCATTAATATTAATATCTTTATTTGATTCAAAATATATATCACTTGGTGTTAGTTTTGTTTTATCTAAGTTATATTTAATAACTAATGAAATAGATGAATTTTTATCTAATTTATAGTAATTTTCAGTAATTTGAAATGACTGATGTGTTTCTCCATGAATACTTGAAGTATTTTTTTTATCAAAAAATGAGGTATCTACAATAAGTGTAAAATTATTATAGTATTTTTCAAATATTTGAATATCTTTGTCAGTTATATCCAAAAGATAAATTGCTTTATCTTCAACACGATATACCCCTTCATTTGTATATAATTCAATATATTTATCTGTTCTAGTTAAGTTTTCTTTAAATAGTTCCGATATTTCATTTATAATATCTAGGTTTAAATTGTTAATATAAATTTTCATTTTTATTATTATATTAAAGAAACTATTTAAACCTATTTGTTATATAATAATCAATGTCACACCCATTAGATATTATTATTGTGGAAAGATTAGGTTCATTAAAAATGCTTTCAATAAAAGATTTTAAGCAAGAAGAACTATATAAAAAATGTGGTTTTAAAAAAGCAGAAGATTTTAATAAACAAGCTGAATGGAATGCTAAATATGATGGAAAAAAGTATTTTATTCAAGTTTTTGCTAAGACAGATGGAAGAGCTAATTCTGAGAATAAATATGATTTTCCTCCTCCAATTGATACAAAACTATTTTATGGTAGTTGCGCTATTGTAGCTCAAGTTAAAAAAGATGATGGTAGTAAAGCTTATTCTAATTTAACTTTACCACTTTGGAATAAAATTTATGAAAAATTATTTGGTGGATTTGAGGATTTAGCAGCAACCGCAAAGGAAGATGAGGAAGAAGAAGATGAATTAGAAAATGTTCCTAAAGAAAAAAAAACCAAGCAAGGATATTTAAAAGATGGATTTGTTGTAGATAGCAGTGATACTGAAGAAAATTCTCCTTTGGGTTCAGAAAGCGAAAATGAAGAAGATGATATTGAAGAGGCAGATGATGAAGATGAAACTACAGAACAAGAAGATGATATGGTTATTGAAGATGTGGGTTCAGAATTATCAGAAGAATCTTATGATTATGACGATAAAAATGTTGGTAAATAACTCCATAACTTGATAAGGTTATCTTAAAGTTGAATATTAAATAAAATTGATATTGATTTAAATATAAAATTAATATATAAATCAATAAAATGTCTTTACGAACAATCGAAAACCCTGATAATTTTAGAGCTAATATTAGAAAAAAAATTGATGAGAAATTTAATAATGAAAAAGCCAGTCTAAATTTGGAGAAAGGTATTTTCAATTATACTTTAAAAGAAGCTGATAATCGTAAAATTGTTAAAAAATGGGATAATAAATTCTTTGTTCAAATTTACCTTAATCATTTAAAAAGTATTTTGAATAATTTAAATGATAAATGGATTGAAGAAATTAATAATGGTTCTATACAATCACATAAATTAGCATTTATGACACATCAAGAGTTAAATCATATCAAATGGTCTGAACTTATCGAGTCTAAATCAAAACGCGATAAGAATAAATTTGAAACTAATTTAGCAGCAGCCACTGATACTTTTACTTGCCGCAAGTGTAAAGCAAATCAATGCACATATTATCAAATGCAAACAAGGTCAGCCGACGAACCAATGACTACATTTGTTACTTGTATTCCTTGTGGTAACAGATGGAAATGTTAATTATAAAAAAAATCTGTTTATTATATTTTAATTTTTTTTTTACATATAACTGTAAACCTATAATAATATCCATTTGGTAGTTGTATTTGACTATCACGTTTACTTTTTTTATAAGATGTTCCACACCTAATATTTTCAATATGTGTAATTTCATAATCACTTAAATTTTTGTTTATTTCATCATAAAATAATTTTATAGAATTTTTATTATTTTTAATCTCTTGAATTATACTATAAATTTTGTCATTGTCTTTTATTTCTACTCTTTCAAAATCATAGAAGCTGTAATTATATGTTTCAGCACTTAATAATTCATTTAATCTAATTATAAAAGATTTTATTGAAGGATCCATATCGTTCGAATTAATCATTTTAAAATATATAAACTTTTGTTTTATGTAAATTAAGTATATTTGTTTAATTTATATAATTAATTTTAATCAATTTTTTATTATTTTAAATCAAGCTACATAATACTACATACAATGTATAACCTATTAGTAAAATATAAAAACATTTTGTTAAAATACCTATATATCTACTATACACCATTTCAATTGGTTCAACTAATAGTAATCTATCATCATCATTTTTTGTATTTTCATAAATATAATGAGTTAATATTTTATCAGGAAATTCTGGGGAAACTTTACGGATAAACATCGCATAGTAGTTTTTAGCTAGTTCTTTATCAATAAATTTTATATCTTCTTCATTAGCATCTTTAAATACATGTGGACTGGTTGTGCTACTTCTTCTATTCCAATCTGCTAAATGAGTAACAACACAATTAATATGAGATTTTGATGGAACATCTAACTCCTTATAAAGCTTAAATATAATAGCAAATAATGATTCGTTAGCTAAACCTCCATCACAAATTGTTTTTGTTATAGTTTTTTGAGTAGATACAAAATGAAATACTTGTTTTACATTCTCTCTAGTTAATACAAACCAGGGATCATGTGCTAACCATAATTCTTTTGGTAATTTAGCTAAATTAGCCCTTTTGTGAAAATCAGGATTCCACCATGCTGTTTTCCAAGAAAACAAACTTTGATTATAATGTTTATAAAATAAATATCTAAAACGTTTTGGAGAGATAATAGGACAACAAGAGTCTGTTAACATACAAAACCATTTATTTTGTTCATCATGTTTAACAGCAAAATTTAATACTGATAAATAAGCTGGTATAACATGATAATAACTTGTTTCAAAAATATAATTAGGAGGTATAGTATGTTCTTTAATCCATTGTGACTCGATTTTTTTTAAATCTTTATAGAAAAAATAAACATTGATTATATCTTTATTTTCTTCAATCCATTCTTTCCAAATATCTTCCTTATTTAAAATATGCTGATAATTAATTATAAAACATAAGGCAATTTTCATTTAATATTAATATAACAAAATTTTTATATTAATATTTATACATATTGTTATCTATCCATTTTTTCATTTATTGGCATAAACTCATATTCATATTCTGTATGACCACTATTATTATCATAAAATATTTCTTCTTTTGGTCTAGTTCTAAAGGATAAATAATCAAAAAAAGACTTTAAATATATATATATATTTTTAAAGAAATACATAATACTAATATGTGCTTTTATTTTTTTATTAAAAAAACCAATTTAAACTTATATTTTTCTTTAAGTTATTAAGAGAAATAGGTTTGTAACATTCGTTTATTAGTTCAACAGAATTAGTATTTTTTTTATCAATATTATGTTTTATCCAATCATCATCATTATCATCATTATCATCATTATCATCATTATCATCATTATCATCATTATCATCATTATTATTTTCATGTGGTAAAATTATTTTGAGTGGCGAAAATGATGATACTGATGTGCTTTTTGATATCATATCTGATTTCACATCTTGAAACCCTTTTACGTTAAATAAATTAACTGAATTATTTATATTCTCTTCTAATTTATCTATTAGATTATATATTATTTGGTGTTGTTTTCTGTTTATTTCAATATTGTGCTTTAAAATATTTTCACTCTCTTTTATTTTTTCTTCAAGTCTTTTAAATTTATCTACACTATAATAATTAATACATATACTTGTTAATCCTATAATTGATGAAATCATAAAAAATGAATAAATGTTAAACCGAATGTTTTCTATTTTTTCTAATATTTGTATTTTTTTAAACAATTTTATTAAACTTTCAGAAAACTTATCAGATAAGTTTGAATCAGACATTAACATTAATAATCGATTATTTTTAATATATTTTTATTTATATTAAAAATTGAATACAAAAATACTTCAAATTATATAATTAAATTTTATAACAATGAAGATAGAAAATTTATTTCTACAAGGATTGAATAGAGAAATAACATTTTATGTTGGTCAACATCAAAATGAGAATTTTGATGTAATTGATAAAGGTGAACCAGATGATTTATGGTTTCATGCGAATGAAATATCATCATGTCATGTAGTTGCTATTATACCAGAAGATATAACACATAAGGAGATGAAGTATATAATTAAAGCTGGCGCAATACTTTGTAAAAAATATACAAACAAATTGAAAAGTTTGTCAGGTGTAGAAATTATTTATACAAAAATTAAAAATATTCAAAAAACACAATATTTAGGATGTGTTAATATTATAAATGAAAAAAAAATAATATTATAATATTAACGTCTTTTTCTTGTAGTTCTCTTTTTTCTATAATTTTTTGTTTTACCTCCATATCTAGTACGCTTTCTAGAGCTAGAGGCATCTTCTATTTGAAGACGATTTTCTGAGAGATCATTTTGTGGTGGAGGGGCATTTTGTATTTGAAGACGATTTCTTGAGGGACCTGGATAATCATCATAATCATCTTCAATCTCATAAAACTCTCCCCTACCAAGCCTACCACGATTCCTTGGTTTTGGTTTAAACATATACATATAACCAATTAAAACTGCAAAGGTACCACCAATACCCATAATTATACCATATAACATTTTTAATTGACCTTTCACTTCCGATAACAACATATCTCTGTCAGCTGATTCTTCATATAGTCGAGCAATTCTAGCCATAGCTATTTCGGCAGCTTTTTGAGAATTTAGAGCAGTTTGAGCTGTTGTTAAATCGGCTTGAGCTGATGAATAACCAGTTTGAGCTTGGATTTGTTCTGTTTGAGCTTGAAATTCTAATGTTTTAGCTTTAACTTGTTCTACATCTAAAATCTGTTTGAACTCTTGCTCTGATTTTAATAATAAACTTTGATAATTTCTATATTCAGCGTTTTGACTATTCCAGTCAGCAATTTCTTGATTATATTTATCAATTGATTCTTGACTTGGACCGAATGTCATTATAAATGAATACCAAGTATCTTCTGGTTTTGGATATTGGGGTTGAGAACCAGGAGCTTTTGGCCAGCTAGCGGGATTATCACCATACTTTCGGACAATTTCTTGGTATGTAGGACCTTGGTATATAGTTCCTAAAGACAAAGTAAATAATGATACAACCAATATCAAAAATAAACCTTGGCCACCTTTCATATTTTTTACTTTCTTACCTCCACCAGTAAAAATGATAGAATTGAGTTCTGGAGTTATGAAAAAATTTAGTACATCATTAGGATTATTATATTGTTTCATTAAAGAACAATAAGAACAATTATCAACAATCTTTAAAAAGGACATATAATCATATGTTGTATCAGTTAATTTATATATTTCTTTAAAAGATTTAATAAACTGAACAAATGTTATTCCACCAACTTCTATATCCATAATATATTATATTTATATTTAAATTCTAAATTGTAAAAATTAACTAAATTGTAAAAATTTACTAAATTGTAAAAATTAACTAAATTGTAAAAATTAACTAAATTGTAAAAATTTACTAAATTGTAAAAATTAACTAAATTGTAAAAATATTAAATTATTAATTTAACAATCTTCATTAAAACAACAAGTTTTAAATAAAGTAGATGTAGCCAAATAGGGGTCTATATTTGCTGCGGGTCTTCTATCTTCAAAATAACCATACTTATTTTTAAAAGTCTGGTTAGGAATTCTAACAGATGTATTACGAGTTCCTATTCCCCAACTGAATTTATGAATACTAGATGTTTCATGTAATCCTGTTAATCTTAAATGATTATTTTCACCATAAACAGAAATATGCTCTTGATGTTTCTTTTCTAATCTTTCAATATATCTATAAATAAATTCAATTCCATTTTCACAACGAGAACTAAAAGTGCTAAAATTTATATGACATCCAGAGCCATTTTCATTAGATTTTATTTTAGGAGTATAGTTAATAGAACATTCAATTTGTTCAGCTAATCTTTCTAATATATAACGTGCGACAATTAAATGATCACCAGATTGAATTCCTTCACAAGGTCCAATTTGAAATTCCCATTGTCCATTTGATACTTCAGCATTAATTCCTGAAATTTTAATACCAGCTTCAATACACATTTGTAGATGTTTTTCAACAATTATTCTTTGATTTAGATTTTTTGTGGTCCCACAATAATGATAACCTTCGGGAGTTTCATTAAGAAATGGTTTAGAATTATCATCTTGATATGGAGTAAAAAAATATTCTTGTTCTAAACCAAACCAAGGTTCTTCTTCATATAAATTATCAAATATACTACTTGCTTTGTGTCTATGATTTGTTTCTGTAGGTTCCCCATTAGATTTATAAGTATCACATAAAACAAGATAACAATTTGTATCTTTAATAACTCGAAATGGGTCTTTAAATAAAGCACATGGCTTTAATATAATTTCAGTATCTCCATTACTATCAGCTTGCCAAGTTGAAGAACCATCATAGTTCCAATCTAATATGTAATGTGTATCAAATGGCAAAAAAG